>Ga0210389_10000844_pt1 | contig 26010 bp, 15 predicted proteins | sample IncBWH28OmetaG_FD_160127 | JGI IMG/M metagenome (GOLD analysis project Ga0210389, IMG submission 160127) | Forest soil microbial communities from Barre Woods Harvard Forest LTER site, Petersham, Massachusetts, United States - Inc-BW-H-28-O ...
GACGGCGCCGTTGCACTGACGTGCAACGGACCGTCACCGAATTGCTGTAGAGCTCAGATAAGGGAAGATAAGAGTCCCTTGAAGCGCAGCGATACGAAGCCGCACAAACAAAACGACGAGTCATCCAGAAAATAGCCGGTGCGTTCGTCCCGAGTCGTTAACGCCGTCCCGGCGCGTGCTCAGGCATTCGATACCGGTGGTAGGCAGATTTGGAAAGTGCAGCCGGTTCCCGGTGTCGGAAGGAGCTGAATATCTCCACCGTGTACGCGAACGGCCCATTGAGCTATCGACAGTCCCAAGCCTGCCCCGCCTTGCCCCCGCGACCGAGATTCATCCACCCGGTAGAAACGATCGAATATTCTCGCTGAATGTTCGGATGCAATACCAGGACCGTTATCGGCAACCTCCAAACGAAGGCTGCCCGCAGGCTCGTGCCTCACTCGCACGAAAATCGTCCCACCAACCGGTGAGTACTTCACAGCATTGTGAATAATATTTACAAGGGCCTGCCGGAGAAAGACGCGGTCCCCTTTCACGCTTGCATCTTCGTCTCCATCGACTGCTATTTTCTGACGTTTCTCCTCAACAAGCACTTCGAACAACCCCGCCGCTTCACGCGCCAGATCCATTGCGGAAAACACCGTCGGATGCAACTGGATGCGACCCTCGTCACTGCGGGAAATGGTCAGGAGGCTATCAATGAGCGCGGTGAGCCTATTCACTTCCTCAAGCATGCTCCCGATGGTATCTCTGTATTCATCACAGCTACCGTCTTTCTGGAGAGCAACCTCGCCGACGCTCCGGATCGATGTAAGCGGTGTCCGCAACTCATGCGACGCATCTGCCGTGAAGCGTCGCAATTGCTCGAAGGACTGTTCAAGTCGCGCAAGCAGGTTGTTAAATATCCGCGCCAAGCGCCCGAGTTCGTCGTCTGTTTCCGAATTAGGCAAACGCTCATGAAGCCGCTCCGAGGTGATTTGTTCAGCGCGGCGAGCCATTACCTCCAGCGGGGCGAGCGTACGCTGGGCAAGCAGATAGCCCGCCAAGCCAGCCAACGCTAATACAACCGGCAGCGCCAGCAACGATGCCACGGCCAATTCTTCAAAGCGCGCCCAAATGGGCTTTTCGCTGTAAGCCAAGCGGAGCAAAAGCAGGTGGCCATCCATGGTGTGGCGGCGGCTCACCATCCGAACAGGGGTTCCGTCTCGAAGGCGCGCGGAGCGGGTTGAGTACCCACCTTCGCCTTCGCCAGGGATTAGATCGCCACCCAGGGCTTGACCAGCCAACCGCTCGTTGCGAAACAAGATTCCGCCTTCAATTGAGCGAACTTCCAAATAACGTTCGAGCACCTGTTTAGATTCTGGATGGTTGTGATAATCCTCGCGCAACGTCAGGGCCCCGCTGGCGCCGAAGGAAAGAAGCCCCTCCACAGTCTCGATGTCCTGGATGGCATAGTGATCAAGCTGAGCTCGCAATTGAAGAAACAAGAACGAGGCTGTCAGACCCCACGAAAGCAGGAGCACGCCCGCCAGGACAAAGACGTACCAGAGCGTCAGCCGTGTTTGGACATGCCTGGGGCGCATGTATCGCGCGATCGGCAGTATCCATTTATTCATAGATTACTGGGTTATTCATTGACCCCTCAGACATTTGCGCTCTCTTCCTTATAGCTTTGCCGTGGTCCAAGCGCAACTGACCGTTCCCTGAAGGCATCCTGACGTCCCCTTCAGAGAAATGTCACGGATTCTTAAGGCGCAAAACCGTCCTTTCGATGCTAAAAACGAAACGTGCGAAAACGTCTCGTGCGGACGAAGTGCTATCGATTGTCATCTCTTGTGCTATTGGTCGGACTGGTGGCATTTGCGCCGGTACTCCACGCCAAAAATAAGAAACCTAAAGCTCCGCCGGCTGTGCCGAAGGATGAAATTGAGGTAGTGGGACACATCCCATTGACTGATGGCGTCGTAAGGCGGTTCCTCGCAACTCAGCACTACAGCAGTTACTATCTTTATGCCGAACACGATGCTGGCCGGACCGTCACGCTGATCGACGTGACGAAGACGAGCCAGCCAGTAGTTCTCGCCCATGTCTCCTCCGCTCCTAATGGCGGCTTTGATAGCCTGACGTTGGTCGCGGGCACGGCGGCTCTTGTGACTAGTGAACCGGCCGCTTCAGCGGCTCCAGCAGCGACCCAGACGATCAGGATCATGGATTTCTCCGATCCGCAAAACCCCAAGGTGGCCCGCGTGTTCGCCGGCGTCACCGCGATGAGCAGAGATCAGGGCCGAGGCCTGATCTTTGTTGCCAATGCAGACGGTATCTGGATTCTGCAACAGCGTCTCGCCCAGGACCCGGAAGTGGAAAAGGCATATGCCAACTATGTGCTGTATGGTTCGAGCATGTACTCACCTGGCCGATAATCAATCGTGCTCTTCGCGCACGACGAAACCGACGCCTCGTACGGTGTGGACTAACTTACGGTCAGACTGATCGTCAATCTTTCGTCGCAGGCGAGCCACATGCACGTCGATAACGTTGTCCAAAGGGGTGTGGCGGGATGCTTCCTTCCATACATCGCGAGCCAGCATCTCGCGGGAGACCACATGGCCGCGATGACGCACGAGGTATTCGAGCAGCTCGAACTCCCTCGCGGTTAGATCCAGCGTCAGCCCCCCTCGCGTGACGGAACGACCCACGACATCCACCTCGAGGTCCGCGACTCGAAATTTCGGGCTGGCCTCCGGTACCCCCCTTCGACAAAGCACCCTGATTCGCGCCAGCAACTCAGGAAAAGCAAAAGGCTTAACGAGATAATCATCGGCGCCGTTATCAAGGCCGCGCACCCGATCTTCGACGGCATCCCGTGCCGTTAGTATAAGGACCGGTGTTTTTAATCCATGCCGGCGCATTGTGGTCAAGATCTCAATGCCGCCTCTTCCGGGAAGCATCACATCGAGAATCACCAAATCGAAGGATTCCGTCTGTACTAGGTAGAATCCTTCTTCGCCAGTACAGGCAAGCGCGACCCCGTATTGTTCGGCCTGGAGGCCTTCTTGTAATGCCTTGCCCAGCTTTTGTTCGTCCTCGATTACTAGGATCCGCACACTGTTCCTTCTTATCTCTTATATTCGACGCAGGAACCGTCGCCTAGTGAAGATTTCCTTAAGATTCCATGACGTGGCCGTCAGGAAAACTTCAGAAAGTCTTCACTGGTGCTTTCGCCTACCCGCCGGTATACGTAGACTATAGCCCCAGAAGGGAACTGTGTGCGAGCTCACCATTGCCTCGGCGAAAAAGTCACGATTCGTCTAAACGAAGACACAAAATCCCGAAACGACTATTTGAGCTACGAGATTCTTTCGCTGCCGTTTAGACAACCTGCAAAGCATGGTGACCGACGGGTTGATCGAACCTCAAAACATGGTGGTCCTAAGGTGGTTGTCGGAACAGATCGATGAAGCTTGGGTGTCTATTTGCAGGGGTATTCCTCGGAAGCGCGATCGCGTGCGGCCCCGTGTGGGCGCAAACTCCGTCCGCCATGTCGCTCATGGAAGCTCAGCAGGTTGCGCTGCGTAATCACCCCCGTATCGCGTCGGCGGAGCTGGCGGCGCAAGCCAGCGGATACGTTGTTAAGCAGGTTCGTTCGGCCTATTATCCGACAGTCTCCGGCAATGTCACTGGTGTCGGCACGGAACACAATTCGGTTTTATCGGCCGGCGCAGTAACTACGTCCAGCATATACAGCCGTCAGGCCTCAGGTGTGGTCGCGAATCAACTATTGACCGATTTCGGACGCACTGCCAGCCTGGAGCAGAGCGCCAAGCTGCGCACGGCCTCTCAGAATCAGAACGTGACGAATACCCGCGCTCAAGTGTTGGTCGAGGTGCAACAAGCATACTATCGAGCGCTGGCGTCAGAGTCCATACTTAAGGTTGCGCGGGCAACACTCGATCTTCGCCGCGTGACTCTCCGTCAAGTAAGTGCACTGGCGCAAAGTTCACTTCGTTCGACGGTGGACGTCAGCTTTGCTCAGGTGAACGAATCCCAAGCGGAACTCGACTTGTTTCGCGCCGAAAACGATGCCACGGCCAGCCATGCGCGTTTGTCCGCTGCTATGGGCTATGATCATGACCAACCATTTGTGTTGAGTGACGAGCCGCTGCCATCGCCGCTCGATCCGAATGTGGACGCTTTGATCGAGCAGGCAAAGCGAGAGCGGCCGGACCTCGCTGCTTTGCAGCTCAATCGTCTGGCGCTAGATGGTTATGCGGAAGCCGAAAGGCGGCTGCGAAATCCGACTCTTACCGTCGCCGCCGTCGCTGGCGTGGCTCCCGTTCGGGATGACCGGCTACCCGAAACTTATAGTGCCGCGGGTGTCAACCTGAATATCCCCGTTTTGAACGGCGGCCTGTTCAAGGCCCGGCGCGAAGAAGCTGAGTCGAGGGCGGCGGCGGCGGCCAAAGACGTTCAGGATTTGTCCATACAGATCGCCCGAGATGTACGAGTTGCCTGGCTGGATGCGAACGACACCTTTCGGCGGCTGGATGTGACAGCGCGAATGGTTGCGCAGACGAACGAAGCGCTACGACTGGCCCAAGCTCGTTACGACAATGCTTTGGGCAGTATCGTCGAACTCAATCAAGCACAGCTAAACCAAACCTCCGCCGAGATCGCGGCCGCGTCAGCAAAATATGACTACCTGAGCGCTCGTTCTGCGCTCGGTTATGCAATGGGGAACCTACGATGAGTCACGTGACACGGAAACAGAGAAGATCTCTCCTGATCTTGGTCGCAAGTGTCCTTTTGGTGGCGACCACGTCGTGCGCCCGTAATGGTGGCGCGGAGACGACGCCGATCGCCGTGGATATTCCAACCGTCGCGGTGGTCCAGGCGACCCGCGCTGATCTCTCCAGTAATTTGATCCTGACCGCGGAATTTGAGCCCTTCCAGGAAATCGATGTCATGGCGAAAGTGTCGGGTTACATAAAGCAGATAAAGGTCGACATTGGTGATCGTGTTCAAGAAGGGCAGTTGCTCGCGACGCTTGAAATCCCGGAAATGCAGGATGATCTCACGCGAGCGGCGGCGGCAATCGAAGAGGCCAACGCCGAATTGGCGACTGCGCTCGACGAGTTGCAGCGCGCTCAGTCGGCGCATGACATGACGCATTTGTCTTACTCGCGCATCCTTGACGTGTCTAAGCGCGAGGTAGGCTTGGTTCCACAGCAAGAGGTAGACGAAGTGCACTCCCGAGATTTGGTAGCCGAGGCCCAAGTCGCCGGCGCCAAGTCGCATATCACGGCTTGTGAGCAGCGCATCCGCGTCGCTCAAGCCGAGCAGGCCCGTGTCAAAACTCTATTTCAGTACGCAGTCATTACCGCACCGTTCGCTGGCGTCGTGACTAAACGATACGCGAATACCGGCTCATTGATTCAAGCGGGAACAGCCTCCCAGACCCAGGCTATGCCGGTGGTGCGTCTGTCTCAGAACGGTCTGCTCCGGCTTGCGCTACCCGTGCCGGAGTCCGCCGTTCCATTGATTCATCTCGGTGAACCCGTGGACGTCAGAGTATCCGCGATGAATCGGACATTTCCGGGTCGAGTCGCTCGCTTTGCGGATAAAGTCGACCAGTCCACGAGAACCATGAAAACGGAAGTCGATGTGACCAACTCTACGCTCGTCCTGATCCCGGGTATGTACGCCGAAGTGGACCTCACCACAGAACAACGTAAGAACGTGCTTACGGTCCCAATGGAAGCTGTTGATGGCTCTGGAGACTCTGCTCGCGTGTTCACCGTCAGGCCATCCGGAACGGTCCAAGTTGTTCCTGTCCGTCTGGGTATCGAGAACGCCCAGCGGATTGAAGTTCGAGCTGGCGACTTGAAGGAAGGCGATAGTGTCGTGGTCGGATCGCGCTCCGGGCTGAAGGCGGGTAGCAAAGTTCAACCGAAGGTGATCAGTTTAGGCGTCGGTTCGGCTTCGAAATCGTAGGGAGACTGCATGTCACGATTTGCAATCAACGCGCCGTACCTCATCATCGTGGTCTGCCTGATTGTTGCCATCCTGGGCGTCGTCGGTGTTGTCCAGATGCCTGTGGACATGTTCCCATCGATGAACATTCCGGTGGTGGTTGTAGCTACGTTTTTTCCGGGGATGCCACCAGAGCAGATCGAGGGCGACATTACCTATCACCTGGAACGGTTCTTCACGTTTGCCAGCGGGATCGATCACATCGAGTCGCGATCGCTGAACGGCGTGAGTATCATTCGCGTTTACTTTCAATCCAGCACCAACGCCGACATTGATGCGGCGACCATCGCCAATCTGGCAGTTTCGGACATGAAGGATTTGCCGCCTGGTACGCTGCCGCCAGTGGTACTCAAATCCGATGCATCGAGCTTGCCCATATGTCTGGTGACCTTGAACGGTGAAGGAATGACCGACGGCAGTTTGAAGGACATCGCACAGAATTTCGTCCGAAATCAACTGGCAAGCGTTCCAGGTGCATCCATCCCACAGCCTTTTGGTGGACCGTGGCGTCAAATCCAGTTCTATGTCGATCCGTACAAGCTGGAGGCTCGGCAGATCAGCCCGATGGACGTCGTGCGATCCCTGAACCAGGCCAATGTCATTCTCCCGGCGGGCGACGTACAGATCGGAAATCTCGATTACAACATCTATTCGAATGCGCAGTTCAATCTCAAGGACGCAAGTCAGTATCCCGTCAAGATGAATGGCGATAATCCGGTGTTGATGTCGGATATCGGCCAGCTCAAGGACGCTCATGCGCTTCAGTACAACGTCGTTCACGTGAACGGACAACGGTCGGTTTATCTTCCGGTGATGAAACAAGGCGGCGATTCGAACACGATTTCCGTTGTGGACGGTGTACGCAAGACCGTGAGTCATTTGGTCGATGTTCCTTCGGCAATGAAAACCGGCGTGGTGTTCGACCAGTCGCGCTTCGTGCGAACCGCAATCAGAACGCTTTTAGACGAAGGTGGAATTGGTCTACTCCTCACCTGTCTGATGATTTTGATGTTTTTGGGCAGCCTGCGAGCCACGGTCGCGGTCTTCTTCTCCATCCCCCTGTCGGTGTGCGCGACATTTTTCGTTCTGCAGTTGGGTGGATCATCCATTAACAGCATGGTGTTGGGCGGATTGGCGCTGGCGTTGTCGCGGCTGATCGACAACTCCGTGGTTGTACTCGAAAATATCTATCGCCATCTTGAAATGGGACAGCCGCCGCGAGTGGCAGCCGAAACCGGTGGAAAGGAAGTGGCTCTCCCGGTGCTCGCATCTACGCTGACGACCACCGTGGTCTTCTTTCCAGTAACACGGCTCGCCGGCGTCAGCAAGTCTCTGTTTTCGGCCATGGCCCTGGCGGTGGTGGTTTCGCTCTTTGCGTCTTACGCGGTCGCAATGACGGTCGTGCCGCTTTTCTGCGCGCGATATCTGAAGATCGAGAATCCTGAGCATCTCAGCGAGACAGATTCCGGCGAAGCACGCACTCTGAAGGGTAGCCGAACTGGCTGGGGAACTTGCTTCACCGTGGCTTTCAATGCAGGCTTCAATCGGATGCTCGGGCTATATGAGGTGCTCGTCCAACAGGTTCTCCGCATGCCAGTAATCGTGTTAGTACTGTTCTTCGTGGCCTTTGGGCCAAGTCTCCTCCTATATAGCCAACTTGGACTCTCGTACTTCCCGCAAACTGACGCAGGTCAGTTCGTCATTACCTTTAAGGCCCCTTCTGGAACGAAACTTACGGTCACCGAGAGAGAAGTCGCGAATCTTGAGAGCCTGATCAAGGAGATCGTCCGGCCAGAAGATCTGGGCATCCTGGTCGACAACATCGGCGTCGACAATGGATTTTCCGCCGTATACACGACCAACGCTGCCATGCATACCGGGTTTGTTCAAGTGGGCCTGCAGCCCGAGCATCGTATCGGGAGCTACGAGTATATCCGCCAAATCAAAAGGCGCATGGCCCAGGAAATGCCGGAGCTCACGCCTTTCTTCTCAACGGGCAGCCTGGTGGACGCCGTCGTTAGCATGGGCGCGCCAGCTCCGATCGACGTGCAGATCGTTGGGGCAAATTTGGACACCGACAATCGGGTCGCCCAGGATATCGCAGGCAAATTGCGGCTATCGCCGGCAATCGCCGACGTGTTTATGCCGCAGGATCTCGATTACCCGTCTCTTCGCGTGGACATTGATCGCCTTCACGCCGCGAAGCTCGGCTTAACTGAGCGGGAAGTGCTGACCAACGTCATCACTTCTCTTACTTCCAACCAGATGATCGCTCCCAATCTGTGGATTGACCCGCGCAATGGGAACAACTATTTCTTGACCGTTCAGTATCCAGAGACGCAGATCCGTTCCATCCAGGACCTACGATCCATTCCGCTTCATGCCGATGGCATCGCGCAGCCGACACGCTTGGACATGATTGCCAACATCGAACGCATCAAAGCGCCTACGGAGGTGGATCACTATCAGATTCGACGAAAGCTGGATATCTACGCGCGTCCGTCCAGCGAAAACCTTGGACTCGCGGCCGACTACGTTCATGACGTAGTTGCGCACGAAGAGATTCCGGGTAACGTTAACGTAGCCGTTCGGGGAAGTGCAGAGGCCATGAACGCGTCGTTTAGAAGTTTTGCAGTCGGCCTCACGTTATCCGTTGTGTTGCTCTATCTGATACTGGTGGCTCAATTCAGGTCGTTCATCGATCCCTTTATCATCTTGCTGGCACTGCCCCCCGGAATCTCGGGTGTCTTGGTCGTACTCGTTCTCACCGGGACAACGCTGAACGTGATGTCGCTGATGGGGGTAGTGATGCTGGCCGGCATCGCGATGTCCAACAGCATTCTAATTGTAGAATTTGCTCATCACCTAAAGATGGAAGGCCGGGGTGTAGGCGAGGCGATCGTTCAATCCTGTCGTGTGCGTTTGCGCCCCATCCTGATGACATCGCTCGCCACGATTATCGGACTCATGCCGATGGCTATGAAGCTCGGCGAGGGGAGTGAGTCGTATGCGCCTTTAGCTCGCGCGCTGATCGGCGGGCTGCTCGTCTCTGTTGTGTTTACCGTGTTCTTGGTTCCTGCGGGCTTCTCTCTTGCGTACCGCAACCGTCAAGCGAGCTAGGGACTATGCACCCATTGCTGATCGGGTTCTACGTATTCGTTGGGCTTTTCTGGGCGCCACAATCGAACGTCGATGGCGACGTTCTTGCCGCGTCCGCTATTGGTGACGCCGCCAAGCTCACAAAGTTGTTGGCAAACGGCGTGGATGTTAATACACGGAACGACCGTGGCCAAACTCCTCTCTTGCTGGCGGCAGCGTCGGGACATCTCGAGGCGGTAAAGCTGCTCCTGAAACACGGAGGGGACGCGAACGCCACGGACAAATCGGGTGCTACGGCTCTTATGCTGGCGACTATGGAAGGGCGCGCCAGTGTTCTAGATGAGCTCCTGAATCATAACGCCCACATTAACGCGAAGAACTTTCTGGGAATGACAGCCCTGATATATGCCGTGATGACAGATCATCTGGCGATCGCGGAGGTTCTGGTGAATAAAGAAGCGGATGTCAATGCTCGAACCTCAAGCGGCACGAGTGCCCTGATTGTAGCGGCTTCGCAAGGCAGGACTTCGGCTGCGACTTTCTTACTTGTTCACGGCGCAAATCCAAACCAACCTGACAACAATGGTTGGACGCTACTCATGGCGGCCACCGCCCACAATGATTACGAGATTGTGAAGACTTTGCTGGATCGAGGTGCGAACGTAAACAGCCGCGACCATCGCGGTTACACTGCACTGCGCGTCGCGACCGTCCAAGGCTATGCTGCAATTCGCGATTTATTGAAGCAGCACAGAGCCGAATGATCCCGCGCGGTCGGTAGCCGCATTACTCTCACAGTAGCGTCAGACTGCCTGAAGGCAGGTGCCAACCTAGCTACCGTTCCATTCAATCTGAAGCGTTGCTTCATGAAGAATTCAGGAATTCTTAAGGATTCACGTGACGTAATCTCCATTAAACTGCAGTGAAGTGGGGCACGTTTATAGCTATGTCTATCTGGCTTCAGCCGTCCGAGCCATAAAGTGGGCTTCGTTGACAGTCGAACGAAGTCTCGACGCAGAGCAATTACGAAGGTCGTGCGTTAACTGCTCTTAAAATGAGTATCACCAAGTCGAACGCTCAACCGGGTCCGCTCATCTGCAGCAATTGCAGAGTGAGCCACAAGGCCCTCGGAAAGCGCCTGCCTCGTGGATGGAAGCGCCAATCCGAGTTCATTTACTGCGGAACTTGTTGGAGTAGTCTTTATCTTATTCGCGCGATAACGCTGCCCGTTGCTAGCCCGCTGGACTGCGGATGGAAAGAGCTTCGCGCAACGCTGCACGGGATGTGGGCCGCTACAACTCAGGCATCCAACTGGCTGCTCACGGAATTGTATGCTCGGGACGTAAGGCGTGGGGATCAGGCCCGGATGCCGGCGATGCCAAAGCTGTACTTGTACCCTGAGGCTCGCGAGCGCTTCCCAACCTTACCTCCGGGAACGATTGCAGCACTTGAGCAAAAGGTCAAGCAAAAATACCGCGCCGCGCGTTATAACACAATTTGGACCTGCGCCGCCAGCTTGGCGACATACCGGTATCCAGCGCCATTTCCGGTGCCCAATCAGTCTTGGAGCATTGACGAGGAGGGTACAGCACCCGTAGTGAGCGTACGAATTGGCGATCAACGCGTTCGTTTGCGACTGAAAAGCGGTGTTCGTTATCGCCGGCAACTGGATTCTGTTTCAAAGATTATTGCCGGCGAGGCTATTCGGGGTGAGTTGACTATCTATCAGCGCGCGGATGATACGATGTGTACGATTGTGGCGTGGTTGCCGCGCCCCACTCTTCCAGAGGGACCGAGTGGGGTATTGACCGTCCGGACCTCGAACCATGCGATAGTCGTAGCGTTCAACGCAAGAGATGAACGGATTTGGACCTACAACGGCGATCAGATCCGGCGCTGGCACGCTGAACACCGGGCTCAACTTCAACGTTGGGCCGAAGACACTAAGGCTGAACATAGGCCAGTTCCGCCGTTCGCCGAGAGACGTGCCGACGCGGTGCGAAAATACCACAATCGCATGGGGACCGCATGTCATACGATCGCGTCCCTCATCGTGAACTATGCGCTTCGCCGAAAATTCGCTGGCGTACGTTATGACGATTCGGACCGGACATACAGTGAACAATTTCCTTGGTTTGAACTGAAATTGAAAGTCGCTCAGAAATGTGACGCGGCCGGATTGTCGTTTGAACATGCGTCCGCTCTCCCGGTGAAATCCGGATGTTCGAGCGTGATTGACGGAGAATTGACGGAGATACATTCTTAGGTACTTGCGCTACCGGTTGAGCGCAGCACGCAATAGGGGTGGGTACGCTTGTCGGCCTGCTGCCCGCGTGAAAGCGGTTAAGCATTCGGGATATCTGCGGGCCTCCTGCAGCCGCCCCGACAACGATCATGGAAAGTGATGATCGTTCCGGTGCCATGAAGAAAAGTTTCCGGCTTGCTTTGTTCTCGCTTGCGACGAAGGCCGGTAACGACTGGTAGAGCCAAACTGAGCGGTCGATATTACGAGGTTTGAACTGAAGTCGAAGTCACTCGCAGATGTTGTTGTTCGGACATGCGTCCAAAGTGCTCTGGAGGTGCGAGGGTGACTGTCCGAGATGCATTCTTAAGTACTTGCGCTACCGGTTAAGCGCAGCACGCAATAGGGGTGGGTACGCTCGCCGGCCCGCTGCTCGCGTGAAAGCGGTTAAGCATTCGGGATATTTGCAGGACGTCTGCAGCCGCCCCGAAAACGACCATGGAAAGCAATGGTCATTCCGGTGACATGCGAACCAAGTCCTGACCGAGTTGGGAGGTACGGCCGGGGTTGAGCACACCGCAAGCTGTGCCATGCACGTTTGTTGGCAGCCATGGTTGCGATTCGCGACCCGCCATTTGATTGGCCGACGCCGTTACCGGTGCCGCTCGATCCGGAAGTGGACGCATTGATTTATAAGCGTGCGCCAGCGAAGGGACAGATCTTGAGGATTACCCGCTTCCTGCCTTGCCGCCTCAGGATCACCTTCGAAACGCCCAGCCGATCTCCTTTTCTGAATTTCCCGTTCAGAAAAACTTAAGAAACTCTTAAGGATCACCGCCGCCGTTAATCGAGTATACTGCCAAGAATATTTGCTAATTCTAATGGGGCGAATCTACTGGTGTACCTCTGTGGGCCTATGCGAAGTGCATGTAAACATGGCTTTCCACCGGCCGGACTGCCATCTACGTAAACATGATGCCCTAACACAAAAAACTTAAGCTAGGCGTTTTTGCGCGAGTCGATTCGAAATGAGGTGAATTGGGTATGCGAACCAAGTTGTTCATCGCGGTACTAGTTCTTGCCGGGGTGTCACTCCTAGGCCAAACCTTAGGCGATATCACAGGACAAGTGGCGGACCCAAGCGGGGCCGGAGTTCCGAATTCAGTCGTCACGCTTACTAACCCCAGCACGAACGCTGTCCGCCAGGCCAGCACCAATGAACAGGGACTCTACTCCTTCCCCTCGGTGCCGCCAGGCACTTACACCCTGAAGGTTGAGCATCCGGGCTTCAAGACGGTGACCAGCAATGTCGAGGTCCAGGTGCAGCAATCCGTCCGCCTGGACATCACGCTCCAGGTTGGTGACGTGAGCCAAACGGTCGAGGTCTCGGCCGCTGCCAGTCTGTTGCAGGCCGAAAACGCGACCCTCGGCAGCGTGGTCAGTAACGAGAGCATCGTCGAGCTGCCGCTCAACGGGCGCAATTACGTGGGCCTGGTGGCGCTGAATTCGAATACCAATACGCTCGCACCGCCGGCTGGTCAGGCCCAGTCGCGCCAAGGTGGTGATCGTTCCAACCAGTCGATCTCCGCCGGCGGGAACCGCATCTTTTTCGACTATTTCACGCTCGACGGGGTCGTTAACACGGACCCGGACTTCAACACCTACGTGGTGCTTCCCTCGATCGACGCCATCCAGGAATTCAAGGTGCAGACCGGTGTCTATCCGGCAGAATTCGGTCATGGCGCGACGCAGATTAACGTGCTGACTAAATCCGGCGGCAACGCCTATCACGGTGCGCTGTTCGAGTTCCTGCGCAATGACGATTTGGACGCCAACAACTCGTATGCCTTTACCGCCAATCGTCCCATCAAGTCCCCGTTCAGGTGGAACGATTATGGGTACGAGCTCGACGGCCCGGTGCGTATTCCGCACCTCTTCAACGGCCGGAACAAATTGTTTTTCATGTCCAATTTTGAAACGCTGGTGCAGACGCAGAGTCAGCAAGCCGTCTACTCGGTGCCGACGGCCGCCATGCAGCAAGGCAACTACAGCGCCTGGCCGACCACCATTTACGATCCGACCACGAAGACCCCCTTTCCCAACAACATCATTCCTGCGAACGAGATCAATGCGACCTCGCAGGCCATGTTGAAGTACTACGCGGTCCCCACCCTGCCGGGCTTCACGCAGAATTACACCCAGTTCAACTCGAACCCGTTCAATCGCGACAGCTTCATCATCCGCATGGATTTCGTCGAATCCGCGAAATCGCAGTGGAGCGGCCGTTATAGCTGGGGTAGTGAAGTTCAAAAAAACGGCGGGATCAGCATCACGGGATCCAAGGTCACTAGCGGATACGAGCAGTACCTCGGTTCGAACACGCGCATTCTTTCGCCCAATATCGTGAACGAAGCGCGTTTCGGTTACACGCGCTTTTTCAACGCGATTAGCACTCTCAGCGCTTTCGCCGTCAACACCGTAGCCGCGCTAAACATTCCTAATTTGAACCCAGGCCCGCCGGTCCAGTGGGGCGTGCCCGGCTCTGGTTTCAGCGGAGACGGTTTCAGCGGCCTGGGCGACAACACTGACTACCCTTACCAAAACCAGAACAACACCACGCAGTTCGTCGATAACATTTCCTGGATCAAAGGCAAGCATACCTTCAAATTCGGGTTCGAATACAATCGCCAGAATTTCAACCAGTTCGGCAATCAATACTTGCGTGGCGGATATACCTTCAACCCCAACGCCACCGAGAGCGCGAGCAAGACCGGCGGTGACGCTTTTGCCGACTTTCTGCTGGGCGACATATATCAATCCACGGAAGCCTTACAAGCTGCCAACTTGCTTGACCAGCGAAATATGGAGGTTGCGTTCATAGACGATACCTGGAAGATCACGCCGAAACTCACGGTGTCCTTAGGCTTGCGGTATGAGTTGGTTCCGCCCTTCACCGATACGGTGAACAACTACTTCAGCATCGTGATCCCGCAAATAGTAGCCGTCGCCAACGCGCCGGTGGCCAACCAGCCTTACTTTATCCGGCAGGGAAGCTGCTCGAATCCATATACGGCCAACCCTCCCCTTCCCTTCACCTGGAGTAACACGCCCGCCGTCTGTAGCAATGGTCTCGAAGACAACCAGCTCATGAAAGTAAGGTATAACGACTTCGCACCGCGCATCGGCATAGCCTGGTCGCCCGATTCCAAAACAGTGATCCGCGCAGCCTATGGAACATTTTTCGTGCAGGACAACGGCAACTCGAGTTACTTTGACCTGGCGCGCAATATCGGCGTCCGTTTCACCCTCAGTGCCGTCAGCGGAGGGAATACCTGGGCTCCAGGATCGGGAGTATTATCGGGGTTGCCCGACACCTGGGCTAATGCTGTCACTCCGTCAACCGGCGGCACAGGACCGGCGTTTGGACCGCCTTACGGTTATGTCGCTGAGTATGCCCACCATACGTCGTACACCGAGCAGTACCTGGTCAACATCCAGCGCCAGCTCGGTTCGAGCTGGGCGTTCGAACTCGGCTACCTGGGTTCGCAAAGCCATCACCTTTACGGCTTCCAGAACGCCAACGAGGGCATTCCCTCACCGGTGGGATCCGCCTCAACCCATCTTCCGTGGGCCGATTACGGCTTTATCCAGTTGGTCAGAGACGGCGTGAACGCGGAATACAACTCCGTGTCCTTCAAGGTCACCAAGCGTTTCAGCCAGGGCGTGAGCCTCCTCAGTAACTTCACCTGGTCCAAATCGCTGGATGACTCCAGCGGTATTCGCGTGCAGGGCTATGACACGCTGTTCCCCCAGAACAGCTATTGTATCGATTGCGAACGCGGCCTCTCCGCCTTCAATGTGCCGCTACGTTGGCTCACCTCTGTGCTGTACGACCTGCCGGTCGGCAAAGGCAAGCCTCTGAACATTAACAATGGCTTCCTCAATGCCATCATCGGCGGCTGGCAAACCGGCGGCACCATGACCGTCCAGGACGGCTCGCCGATAACCTTAAGTATCGGCGGCGTGGATAACTCGGTAACGCAGAGCGGCTACGATAGGCCGAACGCAACCGGAGTGTCCCCTTACCCTTCGAACCAAACGACCGCGCAATGGTATAACCCGGCCGCATTCGTCGAAGCGCCTCTGGGCGCTTTCGGTAATGCCGGACGGAACGATGTGAATGCTCCACCGATTTTCGCGTTCGATGTCGAACTGCACAAGTCCTGGGTCATGCCCTACAGCGAGCATCACCGCCTTCAATTCCGCGCCGAAGCCTTCAATGTGCTGAACCATCCGAATTGGGGTGAACCGAACGCCAACATTCTGGCGGGCGCGGCAATCCCGGGCGCGGCCCCCGGAACCCCACACGCGGGATTCGGAATCATCAGCGGCCTCCTCCAAAATACGACTATGCGCCAGTTGCAGGTCGCATTGAAGTATACGTTCTGAAGTAGGATTCGCATTGAGAGGGCGGCCGCAGTCAAGGCAACAGATTTGGTGCGGCCGTTCTTGTTGAAGACGGTCTCTGGCCGGATTCCTCGCCGGTGTATTGCGCTACAACAGCCCAGCCACCTTATTTCGTCACTCGTGGCTGGAACCGGCATTGTAGATGAAATTGAGGATGCGAAATTCCCCAAGCTCAATAAAGCTCAACAACGTTCCACAAGCTGGCTGCATCTAATTGAAACGAAGCACGCTGAAAATAGGCAGCTTTTGCTGGAGGGCGGAGACCGCCTTGGGCGCAGGGGGTCGGGCGTTCAAATCGCCCCGCCCCGACCAATGGTTTCAATCATTTGCGTGCTCGTGATTAGCTGCAGCTAGCTGAAGTTGGGTGCTCGGTCACGTTGAAGTGGAGCACCTCGCGGCGGCGGTGTTCCAGCGCCAGGAACACGAACAAGACTCGCAGCCGGATTGTCGATACCGTAAAGAAGTCAACCGATACGATTTGTCCAAGGTGATTACGGAGAAACGTCTTCCATGTCTGAAAAGGTGGCCGCGGAATAGATCTTAGAATCCGGGAGACGGTTCGCTCCGATATGGTGATGCCCAGCATCTTCAGCTCCCCATGAATTAGCTCCCCATGAATTCGTGGAGCTCGCCACAGTGGATTGGCGATCGCCATGTCCCGGACCGATTTGCGGACTTCGGGCGCAACCGCCGGCCTTCCTCGGCGAGGACCTTTATGTCTCGAGAGTCGGGCCCAGAATCTGCGAGAACGTTCCCGTTGCCAGCGGACCACCGTATCGGGCTGAACGAAAATCAGCGCCTGCCGCCAGCGGTTCCAAACCTGGGACAGACTGACCCAAAACAGTCGATCCCATTGCGTTACTACAGCCCGTTTGCGCTTCCTCTTGTATGCGGCCAGCTGCAGTCGCAAGGCCAGGTTCTCCACAGCAACGGCTTGATGCCCAGAGCCCAGTAGTCGAACGAAGCATGCGAATGGACTATTCTCGCTGAAAGTGAACGTGCTGGGCACGGACACATTTTTGGCGAACGTCAGATTCAAAAACATCGGGCTTTGACACAGTTTCGACTATGCCATTTCGACCTTGTATTTGCGGTGAAGATGGTCATGTTCGTTGGAAGGTTTTGTCACCTGACCCAGACCGGGGAGCGCCGAATGCTGGGTCCGTACGGACGAGACCCACGACAGAAGAACGAGAAACGCCCGGCTCTAGAAGCTGGCGCCCTCGCGTTACGTGAACAGATCGGTATCAGGCTTCGTACTGCCGCTACCTGGCCACGTACTTGGCGACCAGGTCATCCAATCCATTGGCAATGCCCTGCTCGGCGCAACCGGGCTTCAACCACGAGCCCAGCACCTGGAAAGTGTTATGTCCGAATGAGGCGTCGTCGGGGATATAACCCGAGTTGGCGCGGCCGTTCGCGAGCGTCACTAATACCGTATTGGCCATAGCCGAGTGTTGCTTCATCCGCTGCGAGATCATGGTGTAGATTTCGGCGTTCACCGTGGTCAGCGCGATATCGCCGATCCCTACCATTCCAAGCCGGATGTTTACGGGGTCGCTATCTTTATAAATTCCAGGTTCTCCCTCACGGCCGGTGCTAGTGCGCTGCCGCCCGGGGCAGCTAATCGTCTCTTGCGCGCCCCAGATTGAGACATCGCCGCTCCTGGTTCGGATGTTGGTCATCACACGGATGACTTCCTCGCCGAGTAACTGGCCTTCGCTTTCGATCCAGCGCTCGAATCTATCGGCAACCTTGGGATCCAGCTTGCCATGCGGCACTTGCCCTTCACGGAGAGGCCCCTCGACATTCTCGCGAACCAACTCGTAACCAGTGATCCGAACACCGGATTTCGACGCCAGCGCGTTCGTGCCGGGTCGCATGTAGAGCGGATTCTGGTCGCCCGACGCACCCTGCGTAAAAACCATCACCATCTTGTCGTCGAAGGCCTGCTCGACATAGCGGGATGCCGCTCCGGGGAAATCCGCGCTGGTAATACCGACCAGATAGCCGTTAATCGCATGCATCGCGTAATTCACATACGCCGCGACCGGATCGCCGGCCGGCGTCGTGAACGACACGACGGCCACTGTCTTGTCCGAAGCCGCGTTCAAATTGGGCGCCTGGGTCCAGCGATGAGTTTCGTCGCTGACGACATCACGATTCGCGTTCAGATAAGAGAATCCGGTTCCAAATCCCACCAGCACCGGCTGCAGTTTCGTCTTGGCCTGACGGACCGCGTCAAGCATCGCGGTCACCAAGCGTGCAGAGGGCGGCGGCGGTGGCGGTCCGGCTGGCGGCGGTCCGGCGGCAACACCGCTATGCGTGTGGGTGGCCGACATGATGATGTTTTCCACCGGGCACTTCAGCTCTTCAGCGAGCTGCTTGCTCGCGTTCGTCCACACATCCTCAGGCATATTGCCAAAATCAGCGTTCAGGAGCGCCGCCCGACTCAGACCGTTGTCCAGCACGATTGCGCGGACATACAAGTGCTCATGTTCGTACTTTCCAGAAGGCGGATATTCGGGGTTGACCGGCGGAGTGATGTCCACGCGGGCTGCGCCGGCGCGAAGATGGCCGCGTTCCGCGACTGCTCCGAAGCCTGAGCTGCAGATGAAAAAGGCAGCGAACAACGATGTCCGATATCGGATTGGCAGCTTCATGAGATTCTCCTTTCTATGCGCCAAATACGGTGCGTCGCGCTTCGCCATCGGGATTCATCCGAACTTCGCACTTGTTGTCGAAGACCATAAGGGCGCCTTCCTTAGCTGTAAACGAGGGCCATTTGGGAAGCCCGGGATGATTGGGATCGCCTTTTCGCGTAAAGGAAATCCAGGCGTCGGACATGCGCCCGCCGAGCTCGCGCGCTTCGGGACCCCCGCCAGTCATCGCCGCGGCACGATCGGTGTTGTTGAAGACGAAAGGAAGTTCGGAGCAGTGGAATGCGCGAGGACGTCCATCCAGCACCGGGGTTTGCCATGTAAACCAGAATGTATAGACCGGCGCGCCACCGAGAGCGACTTGGCGTTCCGCCTGCGTAACACAGTTCTGCCGGCTTTGCGCCGCGAACGCTACCGACAGGACGTCGAACGGTTTCGCTTTGGGGTACAGTTTCTGGTAGGCGGCGATCACTGCTTCAGCGCGATCATTGAAACGCTCGCGAGCGCGCCGCAGAACTTCGTCCTTGGTCATATCCTCATATTCCGGGTGGTTGATGCCGTGCGTCTGCTCGTTCAGCACCGTACCTACGAGAAGCGGAATGCCGGCGGAAATCGCGGGAGCAACGGGATCGAAGGGCTGCGACGGCAGAATGCGGCCATCCGGTGTCGGACGCCAGCCGCCTCCGCCGCCGGGGATTACAGACCGCGGAAACGCTTTCCTCAAGGCTTCTCCCTGAACCTCGGCGAGCTTCTCAAGCGGCACATCACGCAGCTTGGAAACCTGCGCGCGGCTGAGGCCGAGGACCTCGAGCACCGCGGCTGCGAGCTTTTCCGAGTCCTCCGGCGTGCTCTGACGCAGCGATGAGCCGCTTTCAATCGCGGCTTTGTGGAAAAGGCCTTTGGCAGATGGCATGGCCATCAGCGTGCTGACTTTGCTTCCGCCCCCGGACTGACCGAAGATCATCACATTGCCGGGGTCGCCGCCGAAGTTGGCAATGTTGTCGCGCACCCATTCGAGCGCTACCACCAGATCCAGCATTCCCACATTCGCGGAGCTGGCGTACTCTTCGCCGTACTTGGAGAGGTTGAGATATCCAAAGATATTCAGCCGATGATTCAGGCTGACGAGCACGACATCACCCCGGCGCGCGATGCTCTCGCCGTCGTAAGCCTTCAGCTCCTGACCCGATCCGGCGGAAAAGCCTCCACCATGCAGCCAGACCATGACCGGGCGCTTGCGGTTGTCGGCAGCGGGCGTCCAGACGTTGATGCGTAGACAGTCTTCGCCCGGCTGCCCGTCGTCCCACTCGAACATAAACGACTCCTCGTCGTTCTTCCAGCCGGTGCGAGCGCCCTGCGGACAGACTTGTCCGTAATACATCGAGCTGCGGATGCCGCTCCATGACTGCGGCTTGGTCGGCGGCATGAAGCGGTTCGGCCCGGCTGTGCTCCCAGCATACGGAATGCCCTTGAAAGTCAGGATGCCGCGCGCGGAGTAGCCGCGAACTTTGCCTGCGATAGTTTCCACAACAGGCCTGGACGATGCCGCCGTGATGAGCGGCTCCTCCGGCGATCGGGTGGTCCTCGGCGCCGCGCCGGCAGGGTCCGGGGTGAGGGACGAAACAAGCCCTGCGCCAGCAACCGCGGCAGCGTTCCGCAATAAAGCCCGGCGGCCAATGGTGTAATTGCCTTTTTCTGACTGCATCATTCAATGCTCCTTGCAATACTCCTTGAAAAGCGAAAACAGAAAGATTCTATTGATCACCCCGGCCTCGACCGGGATTCTCGGTGTTTTGCATGTTGATGAGCTGATAGCCGCCCATCGCCAGCCGGACGTTCGGTCCGGACGGCGCTTCCGCCCCCATCTGGTGCCAGGTCATGGGAGCCGCATACAGCACATCACCTTCAACGGCGTGAAATTCGCCCATGTTCTCGAACTTGCCGCTGATCTGCCCGACCTGCACAATCCACCATTCCGCCGGACCCGCGTGGATATGGCCGAAAACGGAATGGGAATTGAAAGGCGGATCGTCCGGTTTTGCAGGACCGCTTCCGATATTGCCGGTGCCATTACCGCACTTGTTCTCTGCGGGGTTCACGTAACCCAGCAGCGGACTGGCGAAGAGATGATCGTCCATTACCGCCACTACGCCCCCTTTGCAACCCTCAATAGCGTCCGTGAAGGTATTGAACATGAAACGATTCGGCGGTGTGTAGGGTGCGGGAGTATGGCCGAACGACACTTTCACGACGGTCCCGTCCTTGCTCGCAGCCGGTGGAGGACCGTCAGACGGATAGACTGTCTTGTAATTCGTCGGATTCACTTCCACCCAAAGCGCATTCTGATCGCCGGTCACGTCATAGGAAAAGACGGTGGATTTCATAATGTTCACGATTGCCCCGCGAGTTGCGGTCGCAGGCTCCTGGCCTTCGGCGTTGAAATGCACTTCTCCCGCGACCACGACGAACACCGTGGGAGTGTCGGGATGCATGCGCGCCGTGTTTTTCGTTCCAGGCGCGCCGGAGTTGTAGGTCGCGTCCTGTTCCGGATCGAGAATGATCTGTTCCTGCCAGGTATTCTGGCCGGCGTGCATCTGTTTCAGGTCGGAAAGCTTCCACAGCGGGCGATTGGGCGGTTTGTAAACTCCACCAGCGGTCTTGTTGACCCACCAGGTCTGAGCGGGCCCGCGGCCCCCTCTACCCGGGCCTCGCTGCGCTGAGGCCACACTGCTAAACGACGCGGCCAGGCACACGGCCACAAGCAGGGAGGTCTTCATAGTTCTTCTCCGTTTTTCTAAAAATAGAATTTAGCCACAAACTGCATGATGCGGTTGCCCGTCTTCAAGGTCGCGGTTCCGAATAGTGCATTGGTCTCCGCGCCCTGGGCATTGAACGCCAGGTTCAGGTTATTGTCGAGCCCGAAGGTTTTGTTCGCGTGGTTCAGGACGTTAAAGGCTTCCGCCCGGATCTGCAGGCTTCTCCGTTCCGTGAATTTGAAGCTCTTGAACAACGACAGGTCGGTGTTGAAGAAGCCGGGGCCGAACTGTTCCGGAAGGACGAACGTGCCGTTGTGGCCCGGCGTGGGAAGCGTGAAGCAGCTGGGGTTGAGGTACTGACTCGGGCCCAGGTTCTTGCGTGGATCGCAGGTCAGCACTGGAGCGACAGCGACATCCGGCGTGCCGGTGATGCCGATCTGGGTCGGAGTTCCAGCTGGCATCGCCATACCGAATTCGGTACCGACGGTGCCGGTGGCGCCCTGGAGGTTGGCCCCGGACCAGATCTGCATGATGCCGGACGCTGTCCAGCCGTTAACGGCGCCGCGGAGGACCCTGTTCCCCGAGTTGATTCCGGGGAGCGCGGCGGAGTACGCAAAATTGAACGCCTGGCGGCGATCGAAATTGAGCGGGCCATGGTTATTCTTCGGATTGAGCCCGTCGCCGATGCTGACGTTGTTTGCGCCTATCGTGCCAATGGCCGCGTTCCCGGTGACCTTGGAGTAAGTGTAGTTGGCCTGAATCAGGTATTTCACAGTGCGGTGCCTGAAGGTGGCCTGCAAGGCGTTGTAGTCAGAGTAGGCATCGAATGCCTGGATCGTGATGTCCTGATAGTTCGGATACTGGCGGAACAGCAGGTTGCTGGCGCTGGGCGTGGCGAGCATCGCTCCGTAGGGTACGGCATTGAGGTTGTTGTAAAGGATCTCGGGGAGATGACGGCCCATGGTGTTGACATAGGCGGCTTCAAACTCCGAATCCCAGGGAAGTTTCTGGGTAACCCCGAAGTTGTCCGTCCAGACCATCTGGAGCTGCGTGGAATTCGGATCCGGCAGACTGGTATACGAGAAGTTCCCCTGGCCGCTCAGGAAAGGGACCATCAGACTGTCGAGAGCTTTCAGCGTTGTACCCTGCCCTATGCTCGGGCTGTAAGTTACCGAGCCGGTGGGCAGATTTAGGCCGATTGGCAGCCCGCCGCCACCTGAGGGGCCACGGTACCGGTAATCGCCAATGCCGCCGCGAATAACGGTTTTGCCGTTACCGAACACATCCCAGGCTTCGCCGAAACGCGGGGCATAGAAAAGGGCGCGAGTGGGATAACCTTCCAGGGGAATATTTGGATTCATGGCGTGCCATTGAAATCCTGGAAGGTAGACGTTGGGATTGTTATTCCAGGCCGAAGGCACGAAGACCGCGTGGCCGAGCCCTACAATGTCCGTGCCCTGGGGATCGTGCTGGAAGCGCATGCCGTACTCCAGCGTGAGTCGATGGGTAACTTTCCAGCTGTCCTGCAGATAGCCTTCGATGATGATCGAACGCACCTTCGCGGGGGGATTGAAGTTGGCCTGACTGAAGGCGGCGACGTTTCCGACCAACAGGTCGGCGAACGCGTTGCCGGTACCGGTCGGATCGTTCGCCAACGTGGTGATGACGCCCTGGGCCTTCCCCTGCGGCGGCTGAATGTTGCCGTAATACTCGTTGTAGCTACCCGCCCGGAATGTATGGTTCCTCCAGATCTTGACCACGTTATCGCCGATGCTGGCCATCGGCTTATTGGCGAAGTAGACACCGTTGTACTGCCGGCTGGCGATGTCGAAAGCACCCTGTTGCGCCATGTTCACGAGGGCGCTGGCGGCATTCGCGTTCCCAATGACAATATCGGGGATATAAGGATCGCCGTTGTTGAAAACGCCGTGATACGGGTAACCTACGGTGCTCTTTTGGCCGGCAGCCGGATTCGCTAGCGTGTTGTCGAATCCGATCCACGTGTAACCGAGGACTAATTCATTGGTCAGGCTGGGGCTGAAAACGTGCGTCAGGTTGACCGCCGCGGATTCGGAGTGGTTGTTGCCAAGCACCGGAGTGGGCCATGGCACAGCGGTGGGAGCGGTTCCGCCACCCCACATGGAAATCGGAAACTGCTGGACTTCCTTCTGGTGATAGTAGCGGACGAAGAGCTTGGTGTTGTCCGAGATCGAGTAATCGATGCGGTTCACCAGCTGCCATCCGTTTTGCGTATAAGGCGCCTGTTCGAAAAAGTTGTAGCCACCGCTGACGTTTGGATCCGCGTTCGGCATCGGCAGTAGGTTCAGCATCGCCGCACCGCCCCGATCGAACTGCGATGCCGGGATGATACCGCCCGGATAAGAGTTATTGAGTGTCTTGACACCGCCGCCCACAAATTGCGCTGCACCGAGCGAGGCAATCGAGGCCGGCGAGTAATCGCCGTGTCGCATCGCAGCGGTCGGAACGACGGCCGTAATGGAGGCGGTGACCAGGCTCTGATAGAAATATTCAAAACCGCTGAAGAAGAACAGCTTGTCGCGATTCCTATTGAACCCGGTGTGGGGGATAATCACCGGCCCGCCGATATTGCCGCCGGGGAAGTTGAAGACGTTCTGGGGGCGAGGCGCAACGGGCAGGCCCGCCGAGTTCACGCCCTTGGCGTTATTCGCGGAATCATTCGAATTGAGGTTAAAGTTCCGGATGGAATCGTACAGCTCGCCATGAAACTGATTTCCGCCTGCCTTAGTGGTGGTGTTGATGACAACCGGACCATAGGCGTTTTCCGCGCCGAAGGCGGCCTGCAGGACGTGGACTTCCTGAAGCATCTCGGGATTCGGGTTGACCGGTGTAGCGCAGTTGCAGCCCGGATCGGAAGTGTGGGCGCCATCCGCGGTGATCTCTGTAGAAGCGGTCGGCGTTCCGTTGGCGGAAAAGGCGCCCACGGCGCTTTGGCTTCCGGCGTTACCCGACCCGTTAATACCGATTACCTGGCCGGAGAACCTGGGCGCGTTCGTCACACCATTCGTCGACGCCATGCCGGGCATGATCTTCATGAATTCGGCCGCGCTCCTGCCCACAATCGCGATGCTCTGCAGGGTCTGCGTGTCGAGCACCTGGGACTTTTCGCCAGAATTGATGGTTTCGACCTGATTCGCGTCGGCAGCAACTTCAACCGTCTCGCTAACCGAACCGATCTGCAGGGTCACATTCACATTCCGCTGTTCGGCGCTATTCAGGACGATGCCCTTGAGGTCCGTTTTCTGAAAACCACTAGCTTCGACCATGAGCGTATAGGTAGCCGCCGGAATAGCGGGAAGGGAATAATAGCCCGTCCCGTTTGAGGTCGTCTTACGCACGTCCCCCGAGAGCTGGTTGGTAAGAATGACTGCCGCTTCGGGAACGGCGGAACCGGAACTATCGGTTACCGTTCCTGTCAATGTGGCTGTAACGGTCTGGCCGAATCCGAACGGCGCAGCAGCGAGCCAGGCAATCGCCACGAATGTCGCTATTATTCCGAATCGTGAAGCCATATTCCTAAATCCCCTTTCGAGAAAACCGAAAACCAGGCTCCGCAACCGCCACCTTTGGGTGGTGCTGGAGTCGCCGGCGGCAGCGCGTCGATGCGCGTGCCACCACGTCGTGGTGGTTGCAAAAATTGACCCTGAACACACTTCCCCTTGGAGCAACAGGGCTAGTTTAGACACAGAGTAAAGAAAAGCAAGCCTATTATGGAGACATGGTGGTAAATCACCGGTGGCATGCCGGTGACACGTCGGGTCATTCCATCCACCTTTGCTACAATTGGCGCCGGATCAATTACGAGGGCGATCTCGCCGGTCTTGTATGAACCTCTCGCGCCGTCATGTCTTATCTCTGCCCGCCGGTGTTCTCCTCTCGCGGTGGCTGAGCGGCGCCCCCCTGCCTCTGTTCGAAGAAGTAAGGCCGGCTGCCAGCGGCATCACCTGGGTGCACGAAAACGCGATGTCCGCACAGCGCTACTTGCCCGAGACGATGGGCCCAGGCTGCGCATTTTTCGATTTTGACAACGACGGCTGGATGGATATCTACCTGGTGAACAGCGGCCCATGCGATTTCTATCAGCCCACCAAGCCCTTGCGCAACGCGCTTTACCGCAACAATCGCGACGGCACTTTCACGGATGTCGCTGAGGCGGCGGGCGTAGCGGGTGGCACGTTTGGCATGGGAGTGACTGTAGGAGACTACGACAACGATGGCTGGCCCGATCTCTTCGTGACGTCCTACGGCAACTGCATCCTTTATCGGAACAACCGCAACGGCACATTTACAGATGTCACCAGGAATGCGGGATTGGAGACCCCCGGTTGGACTACCAGCGCGGTCTGGTTCGATTATGACAACGATGGCAGGCTGGACCTATTCGTCTGCAGCTACGTCGATTACAGGAAAGCGGAACGCCCCCTTTGCGACGACAATAGGTCGGACCTCCACTACTACTGCGTTCCTCGCATGTTCAAGGGTACGACTAGCTTCCTTTACCACAACAATGGCGATGGCACCTTCACTCCGGTTCAGGACGGAACGGATATCGGGAGGTTCCTGGGTAAAGGTCTTGGGCTTGTCGCCACGGATATCAACAACGATGGCTGGATGGATCTGTTCGTTTCCAATGACACGGTCCCGAACTTTCTGTTTTTGAACCGCGGTCCGGAACCAAGCGACTCCCAATCAGGGAGCACCGCGGGAATCCAACCCT
>Ga0210389_10000845_pt1 | contig 26008 bp, 19 predicted proteins | sample IncBWH28OmetaG_FD_160127 | JGI IMG/M metagenome (GOLD analysis project Ga0210389, IMG submission 160127) | Forest soil microbial communities from Barre Woods Harvard Forest LTER site, Petersham, Massachusetts, United States - Inc-BW-H-28-O ...
GTCTCGCCGTGTAGCAAGACAGTAGATCCCGTTGGGGCGACAATCTCGATCTGATCGAGAACTTTACGAAGAGCGGGGCTCTTGCCCACGATATCCTCGAAGTTGTATTCCGCGCGGATTTCGGATTCGAGATACAAGCGCTCGTCTTCCAGGCGGTTTCTCGTGGCGCTGAGTCGTCCATACGCGAGCGCATTGTCCAAGGCGAGGGAAATCTGCGCGCTAATTTGGGACAAAATGTCGAGGTCTTCTTGTCCAAAGTTGTTGGGTCGCCTGCTCCCCATGGACATAAGACCTAGCGGTCCATTCGAGGTGCTCAAGGGGACAACCGCCATCGCAGCGATCGATTCAGCCTTCAGTCGTTCGAGAACCTCCGGCCGAAGCCTGTCGAAATCCCGGTGCGACCAGATCTCAGCGGTTCGAGCACGCATCTTCTCAGCTTCCTGGTCGGTGACTGCACGGCCGGGAATGTCCGCAAGAAAGCCCTTGCCGCCGGGAAAATCGAGAACCGCGCGCTCCAGCTGGTTGGACTGTTTATCGATGAGCCAGAAACCGGTAAAGTCATTTGCAAAGTATTTGCGAAGCGACGTCGAGGCGGAACCGAACAGCTCATTAACGTCCAACTGGGTTACAACCTGATTGTTGATCTCGAGCAGCAGCTGGAGCCGATCGCGCTCCCGGGCCAACTGCCGTTGGTAAGTCTCTGCGGCATCGCTGGCAAGTGCACCCTCCAGGGCAACCCCAACATGCGCTGAAACGGAGGTCATGAGTTCCACGTCGTCGTGGCTGAATTTTTCTCCCTGCGGGATGCCAAATGTCAAAGCCCCAAGTTTCTTCCCGGATATCGAGATTGGAAAGATGTACGCGCTGTGCGGGGTGCTAAGCCTGGCTTGCGACGCCAGTTGGGGAATCTTTGAAAGCTCAGCCTGAAGGTCGGGAATGTATATCGGTTTTTGTTCGTCAAGCGCTCTTCCAACAGCGCTCCCCTCATGCGGGACCTCAGTACCGATTTCAGCTTGATAAGCTTCCGAACCTCGGTCAAAGGCTATAAGCCGAACCGAGTTCCCGTTGTCGGAGAGCAGCGAAAGGCTAACTGAGTCGAAAGCGACAACGCTAGACAATAAACGGCGCAAGCTCTGCAGGACAGCCTTCAAGTTCGGCTGGGATGCGATGGCGCCGGACACTTCGAGCAAGGTCCGATACCTGCTGTCCGCTGCGCTTTTTGATTCCATCTCACCCACCGGCATGCTCTTACGCTAGCATACGGCTAACGACTGCAAAGAATGCGAGCCAGGAGATGAGGGTAACGCGCGGTGGTCCCTCCGATGCCACCGATCCAATGTAGTCGTCGAGAGACAGAAGGCACTCAAGTTCTTCGGCCTCCAGATACATATAATTCATTGGAAAGATCGGTTGGGACTGGCCTGCAGCATCGCATGAACTTTGGCGAGACGCGGAACCTGACGAAACCAAATATCGCCTAATCCCGCGTCCCGCTGACTTGCCCACCGTTACCCTCTTGCGAGTGACTCAGGCCACTGGTTCGAGTTGCGTCGTGTATTCCGGCTTGTGAACGTGCTCGCGAATGAACGCAACCATGTCGGTGGGACGCCTGACGCGAGCGAGCCCGAATCGAAGACCTATGGGATACTGCGGTGCTCCATGATGTCTGCGGTACTCCAGAGTGAGGGTATTTTCGTACAATAAACGTACGTACAGATCGGGCAATGGAGCTTTTTAGCCGTTGTATCATTTCGCACAATCAGTAACTCGCACAATCAATAACTTGCGTGTTATCAACACGCTGGATAGTTCGACTCCCGCCGCCACCATACTTTCCTATCGAGAAGCTTTGCCGCCAGCTTTCGGGCTCACGCCACCTAGTTCCGAAGAGTCCCCGCCCTCGAAAGGCTAATTGAGATCACGAGTCCAGCCGCATTCAAGCCCCATTTGTGAGTCGATTAAGACGGTGGCCGGACACCATGGTCCAGTCCTGAGGCGGTCCCGGAGTATGTCCTTTCGGGACCTTACGTCATCCCTCCGCAAGCGGCACACTACCTTTTCCACATTGATAGCTGATAAAAGAGAACTTACGTAATCTAAATATGAGTCGCCTCCCCACTCATTGGAGCATGCTGGTCGTGGTTCTGGCCTTGGCCGCGATGGTTGGCTGCCAGGGTTTCAGTTCCGCTAAGCCAAACTCCCAAAATACACCGCAGAATTTGCCCGGCACGCTAACCGCAGCGCCAGCGAGCGTCAGCTTCGGCAATGTACAAATCGGGACCAGCCAAACCGCCTCCGAGACGTTGAGTAACACGGGCGGCAGCAATCTCACGGTCACGCAGTTAGTTGCGACCGGCTCCGGCTTCAGCACCGCCGGCTTAAGTTTGCCCGTAACACTGACTCCAGGACAAAGCGTTGCGTTCAGCGTCATTTTCAGTCCTTCGGCAGCGGGCCTTGCCAGCGGAAGTCTGGCACTCACCAACGACGGCAGCAACAGTCCGCTGAATGTTGCGCTTTCTGGAACGGGAGTAGCGGCTGGCAGCCTCACCGAAAATCCAACCAGCTTCAGTTTCGGCAGCGTGCAGGTAGGTGCCAGTCAAACGCAGACCGAAACCCTCAAGAACTCAGGTGCCGAGAGTCTCACTATCTCGCAGGTAACCGCTGCCGGTGCGGGTTTCAGCTATACGGGTTTGACCCTGCCACTCACGCTCGCGCCCAATCAGAGCAGCACATTCGGTGTAGCGTTTACGCCAAAGACTGCGGGAGTGGTCAGCGGTGATCTGTCGATCACCCTGAGTGGATCCAGTAATACGCTTGACATAGCCTTGTCCGGAACGGGAGTGACGCCGGCGACTTTGAGCGCAACCCCCACCAGTCTTACATTTACCGGGGTGCAGTCAGGCAAGACCCAGACGCAGACCGAGACGGTTCAGAATACGGGGGGAGCAAGCGCTACGATCTCGCAGGGGACGGTTGCGGGCACAGGTTTCAGCATCTCCGGATTGAGCGCACCCGTTATCCTGGCGCCGGGACAGAGCACGTCTTTCAGTGTGACTTTTTCTCCGGCATCTTCGGGAAGCTTTAGTGGAAGCGTGGCGATTGCTTCAAATGCCTCCAATCCGAACTTGAACATCCCATTGAGTGGATCGGCCACCGGGCCGGCGCAGGGACAACTGGGCATCAGCCCTGGCACCATCAGCGTCGGCAATGTCACGGTCGGAACGAGTGGCACTCAGGTAGGAACGCTGAGCGCGACGGTTTCGAGCGTTACGGTGTCCTCGGTCAGCGTGGGGAGTGCGGAGTTTGCAATTAGCGGCATTTCGTTTCCGGTCACGCTCGCTGCGGGGCAGAGCGTGAACTTCACCGTTACATTCACCCCGACGGCGAGTGGAGTTGCTTCGGTTGCGGCTTCATTTAACAGCAATGCTTCGAACTCTCCGACTTCAGTAACTATTACCGGGACTGGAGTCGCCGCTCCTGTCCACTCCGTAAGCCTTTTGTGGACGGGGAGCTCGTCCCCCAATGTGATTGGCTACAACGTTTATCGTCGCACCGGCAATTCCGGAAGCTTCGCGCAGATCAATAGCGCGCTGGATGCCAACACCGCTTTTACAGACACCACTGTGGCGGATGGCCTGACCTACTACTACAAAACTACGGCAGTGAACTCCAGTAATGAAGAGAGCGCGCCTACTTCTCCTGTACAAGCCGTGATCCCTCCGCCGTAACCGAGGCGCTGATCGTTGTTGCAACCGGCTGCAACCGGGTCGCAGAAATTATCAGTCTTGACAGTTTGGCGCTTCGCGCTAGAGTTACAAGTGTAGTTGTGGCGCAACTGCCAGAACTACGAAATCAGCCCTTCCCCCCTTTGCTCGACCCAAGGAGAAATAATCATGAAGTCGGCCAGATTTTTGGTGGGGGTAGCCTTTGCAGCGCTCATATGTTTCGCGCCTTGCGCGCTAGGTCAGGGCAAGACCGAAGTGAAGCCCTCGTCCGCATCAGTAAGCTCCACTGCCGGGCACGAAAACGTTCTCCGCCATGATTTCGAGGTCGCCAGACGTAACGACGGTGGGCGAGGCAACCAGGGCGGCGGAGGTTGGGGCGGCGGAGGCGGCAACGGCGGGGGCGGCGGATGGGGTAACGGCGGTGGCGGTGTGCCGGTGCCGGAGGGTGGAACAAATCTGACGTACCTGTCACTGGCTGGCCTGTGTTGCGTCGGCACCATAGCTTTTCGAGCACGTCGCGCCAGTGTTTCTGCCAATCAGTAACCAGAAGCCAAACCTGGGCTGCCCTTTGCGACTTGGGCCCAATTTTGAGAATTATCGCGGCGTGCCGATGTCAGGCACGCCGTTCGTGTCTTCTCCTGCGATCGCCTCCTCCTGTGGATTTAAGGTCAAGCTAAATGCAGAAATTACAAATGTGCAGAGGTTTGCGATGATGGCGCGAATCCGATGCGATTCCGCCCGACTCCTCGACGCCCGAGCACCTGGCGTGCCTGTGAAGTTTCTTCTAATTCGGCATTCGTAAAGTGAAATTGGCCCGAAAAGACGCAGGCTTGCGAGCACTTTTGCTGGGCAAAGCTCGCCCGCTCTGATATGGCACGAAAGTGCCATGCGTATGGTTACTAAGTGCCGTTGCAACGATCTGCAATCCCGTGTAAAGTCGTCTCATCTGAGCAAGCCAACCGAGTCAGTTGGCACGGATTTCTCCCCCCGCTCGATGGTTCCTAGGTAACTTGGACGCGTTACCCCAAGAGCACCGAAGAGTGCTTGACATAGGAATGAGTAAATGCAACAATCTCTATAGGACTAGTAGTGATTATTGTACTATCGAGATGGTGTTCGCCTCCCCCCAATTGGTGACCCGGAAACGGAAGATTCACCGAGCAGACTGACAACAAAAAAATGTAACGCAATGAACCGGCTGTCTATTTTCCTCCCTGTTCTGCCGGCTTGGGCCCCTTGGGTCTCAATGTTGAGATCGCAATAGTCTTGTTATGTGATTTTGAGGTCACTTCGGGAAGTGACTTAGAGGGCGAAGCTATGGCCGTTAGCAGTTTGTCATGGGTGTCTCCGCAGGCGGCACCGATTCAAGTGGAAGCCGAGAATTGGTACGGATTACAGACGCGTCCGCGCCACGAGAAAATTGTGGCTCAGCGGCTGGAAGAGCGCGGCGTAACCACGTTCCTGCCTCTAGCCACCGAGGAGCATCGCTGGAGCGACCGAAAAAAAACAGTGCAGATGCCGCTGTTCACCTGCTATGTGTTCGCCAAGTTTGTGTCGAATCGATCCGAACGCCTGCGCGTTCTCCGGGTCGAGGGAGTGTTCGGCCTGGTGGGGGCGAAGGGCGAGGGCGCCCCTATTCCGGATGATGAGATTAGCGCAGTCCGCAGTGTAGTCACCGGGCAATTGCCCTGGTCTTCTCACCCTTTCCTGAAGATCGGCCAGCGCGTACGAATTCGCAGCGGTGCGCTGAATGGCCTGGAGGGAGTGCTGGTCTCCCGGAATGGGGACCGCTCACTTGTCATATCGGTGGAAGCCATCCAGCGATCACTGGCGGTTCGGGTGGAAGGATACGAAGTTGAAGCGATCTGAAGTTGAAGCAATTCGAGGTCTGCTGCACAGATATTCCTCCCTTCGGGAAGGATCCACTTACCTTTGACGGAAAACACAATCAAGACAATTCGCCTGCTGGCGGTCACCCGGGATCCGGCAGTGGTTCGTTTGCTTGGCTCCATGGAGCCGTCCAATGCCTGGCACTTGGAATCTGCTTCAGGCAGCTGGGAAGCCATGGAGCGGATGCAATCGCGCGGCGTGTCGGATCTTCTGGTGCTCGATATTCCCCGCAAAGACACCGAGCCCTTGCATTTCCTGCGATGGATGAGCCGTCTCAAGCCGGGCGTTCCGGTCGTACTGCTTTGCTATTCCGAAGATGCTGAAAAAGTAAAAGAAGCGACGCGCCTTGGCAGTGTAGACATCTTGGTCCGTCCCTTCCATGCCAGGCAACTGGAATCTCTGATTCGCGGCCATCTTGAGCCCGCGGAAAATGGCGAAGCCGAGGTAGCCACGAACAATATCGAACAGCTTGGACAGGACGCATTTTTCGTCAGCGCCAGCCTGATCATGCAGAAGCTTCGTGCCCAGGCGGCGTTGTTGGCAAAGACCGATGTCCCGGTCCTGATTCTGGGAGAACCTGGAGCCGGGAAGTATACGGTTGCGAGTTTGATACACAAACTCTCGGTGCGCTCCGGGTTCAAACTTCTCCGGGTAAATTGTGCGGAAATGCCGGAGAGCGTCCTCGAGGCAGAACTGTTTGGGGACGATCGCGTGGCCTCGCCTCGCCAGACAGCTCTGGGAAAGTTCGTGGCGGGGGAAAAAGGCACGATCGTTCTGGAAGAAATCGCGGAGATGTCCACGACTCTGCAATCAAGGTTGTTGCAGGTTTTGGAAAACAATGAACACCGAGGCCCGGGCACCGAAAAAGTGCCGGCTGATGTAAGGATCCTGGCGGCAAGCAGCGCCAACCTGCAGCGCGTTCTGGCGGACAAGCAACTGCGGGAGGATCTCTATTATCGCCTGAGCGCGTTCACCGTGCAGGTGCCTCCGCTGCGCCACCGCAAAGACGAGATCGCCACCCTGCTGCGATATTTTATGCACAAGCTGGCAAAGCATTACAACCTGCCTCCGCGCGGATTCTCCTCGAGCCTGATCACCGCCTGCCAGCGTTACGACTGGCCGGGTAACGTAAAAGAACTCGAAGCATTCGCCAAGCGTTACCTGGTCGCCGGCGATCAGGGATTGACCGTAAGCGAAATTGCTCTTCAGCGGGAGCGCAGCCTCGAGAACATTCCAGTCTCGCATGCGGAGGAATTACTGTCGCCTGCGTCGTTGGCGAGTCCAGGGTCGTCGAGTCCAGGGTTGTCGAGTCCGGAAACCGCAGGCAATTCAGAAAAAAGCCCGGCCAAGCCCGAATCACTGAAATCGTTGATCCAGGGCATCAAGTCAGAAGCCGAGCGAAACGCGATCGGAGCAGCGCTGATGAGGACTGGCTGGAACCGAAAGGCGGCAGCGCGCCTGCTTCGAGTCAGTTACCGTACTTTGCTTTACAAGATCGAGCAGTACCACATGCGGGCCCCGCAGCCCTATCTTCCGCCGCTTCCGGGCGGAGAATTTTCGGTGTACGAGGAAGTGAAGGGCAACGGGAAAGCAAGTTGAATCGCGCACAGCGAAACATTTCGGAAGGCAATTTCCAGGGACTTGCCACGAGCGCAAAAGGATCTGCTATGAGCACAAGAGCTGTCATCGGGTGGGCTCAAACTGTAGCCCTGTTGTTGATGGGCGTTGTACTGGTCGGCCCGATGTGTGCCCAGGATTCTTCCGGCAGTGCCACGGGCCGCGGGTCGGATACCACCGCCGCGAAGCCGCATGACGACACTTTTGTGATTGGCAACGACGACGTCCTCGCGATCAACGTCTGGAAGGAGCCGGACATTTCCCGGTCGATTCCCGTGCGCTCGGATGGAAAAATCTCTCTCCCGCTGGTTGGGGAAGTGCAGGCCGCTGGACTTACACCTTTGAAGCTGGAAAAAGATATTGCCAGCAAGCTGAAGAATTACATCTCCGAACCGGAAGTTACGGTGATGGTGCAGCAGGTGAACAGCCAGAAATTCAACATCCTGGGGCAGGTTGCCCGGCCGGGATCTTACGCGATCGCCAATTCGCCCACGGTGCTCGACGCCATCGCTCTGGCTGGAGGCTTTCGCGATTTCGCCAAGAAGAAAAACATTTATGTACTCCGGCAGGGCGCGAATGGCGAATCCCGCATTCCGTTCAACTACAAGGATGTAAGTCAAGGCAGGAATATGTCTCAGAACATCAAACTTCAGCCGGGCGACACCATCATCATCCCATGATCACGCGAAGCTTCAATTCGGTCTGCGTAGCACTGGTTTTGCTGGCCGGCGTTCTTCTATCGTCGAAACCCGTCTGGTCGCAAGAGGATAAGCCCGCCGTTCCGGCGCCGGCGGTCAGCGGGTCCCTGATCAGCATGCCCCTCAATACGGATAGCGGCGAAGATCGCATGCTGACGCCTCCTCCGGTGAGTGGAGGCAGCTATCCGATTTCCTTGACCTCCGAGGAGCGATCGAACTATCTGCGCGGTGGCGTGACCTTCAATACCGCCTACTCCGACAATGTTCTGGGCGCAACCAGCAACACTCCGGTGAGTGACGTGAGTTATTCGATATGGCCAACTATCGCGCTGGATGAAACCACGTCGCGACTTCACACCATCCTGACCTACGCTCCGGGATTCACCTTCTACCAGCGCACCACTTCACGCAACGAACAGGATCAGAATCTGTCGCTTTCCCTGCAATACCGGTTGAGTCCGCATGTGACGGTGAGCCTGGCCGATGGGTTCCAGAAGTCATCAAGCGTGTTCAATCAGCCGGAGCAGGGCCTGGCTGGCGCGGTATCGGGCGCTGCACAAAGCGCCAATGATTCCGTGGTTGCACCCCTGGCAGACCGGCTCAGCAATAACGGCAATGCAGGAATCACCTATCAGTTCAGCGCCAATGCCATGGTCGGGGCCAGTGGAACTTTCGGCAACCTGCACTACCCGAATCCGAATGAAGTTCCGGGACTTTACGATGCGGCTTCGCGAGCGGGATCGGCCTTCTACAGCTATCGGCTTGCCCAGCGCCATTATGTCGGCGTCACCTACCAGTATCAGCAACTGCTTTCTTATCCGACGCAAGGAACCAATCAGACGCACACCGACGGCGCTTTCCTCTTTTACACGTTCTATCCCGCGCCCACTTTTTCTTTTTCGCTCTTTGGCGGACCGCAGTATTACAGCGCGGGGCAGCAATACTTGAGCACAACCCAGCCAGTGGTTCCGGCTTCGAGTGCATGGACGCCGGCGGGCGGCGGCAGTCTGAACTGGCAGTCACGGCTCACCGGCATGGCAGTTAGCTATTCGCACACCGTCAGCGGCGGCGGCGGCCTGATTGGCGCCGTAAAGCTCGACAGCGCAAACGCATCCCTGCGGCAGCAGCTCACTCGCAACTTCAGCGCATCGCTGGCCGGAGGTTACGCGAATAATGGTGTGCTTTCGGTGGCTTCGCTGGGTGGCCACTCCATCTCCGGCAGCGCCGCATTGCAGCGTCAGGTTGGCGAACATCTCAACCTGCAGGCCGGGTATACGCGTTTGCACCAGACCTACAGTTTTATTTCCGCGAATCCCAATACCAATCGGGAGTGGGTCGCCATCTCGTATCAGTTTGCCCGACCCTTGGGAAGATAGCTTAAAGCTCGGGCACGACGCGGGTAAAAGGTAAATCATGGCTGAAGATTTGGAAGACAGCAATTCGGGTGCGTTCGATCTCCCGCATTATCTGGGAATGGTTCGTCGCCGCCACATGCAGTTTCTGATCCCACTCCTGGCGGGCTGGCTGGTGGTTTGGGGAGCAAGCTGGGTTCTGCCCTCGCGCTATCGCTCCGGCACGCTGATTCTGGTCGAGCAACCCACCATGCCGAAGGATTACGTCACGCCCAACGTGAACGATGATTTGCAGGACCGATTGCGCAGCATCACGCAGCAGATTCTCAGCCGTACGCGGTTGCTGCACATCATCAACCAGCTGAACCTTTATGCCGATTCGCACGGCCAGGTTTCGCCCGACGATCAGGTTGAGCGAATGCGCAAGGATATCGATATCGAACTGGTGCGCGATGGCGAAGGCCGGGTCAGCGCCTTCAACGTCTACTACCTATCGCACGATCCTCATACCGCGCAGAAAGTAACAAGCGAGCTTACGAATCTGTTCATCAGCGAGAATCTCGAGGTACGGCAGCAGCAGTCGGAAGATACGACTAACTTCCTCGAGAGTCAGTTAGAGGCCGCCCGCAAAACGTTGTCTGATCAGGAAGAAAAGATCCGCGAGTTCAAAGGTCAACACGTGGGCCAGCTTCCGGCGCAAGTAGGGAGCAATCTGCAGATCCTGGCCGGACTGCAGTCCCAGTTGCAGGCAGAACAAGATGCCTTGAATACCGCGAAGCAGCAACGAGTCTATCTGGAAACGTTGGTGAGCCAGTATCGCTCGCTGCAAGGTTCGCCAAAAGGCGAAGGTGGAACGCCGGTGGGATTGCCCGCGCTCGACGCAGAACTCGAGAGACTGCGCGCCCAGCTCGCCGATCTCAGCTCCCATTACACCGACCGCCACCCTGACGTTCGCAAGGTGAAAGAGCAAATCGCCAAGACGGAAAAGATGCGAAATCAGATTGTCGCCAATCTGCAGGCGAAGGCCTCCGGGACCTCGCCGGATTCGGCGGCGGCGCCGGACACGGCTGAGATGCGGGACCCATCTTCTCCCACGGCGCAGCTGCAGGGGCAACTGCAAGCCAATCGGGTGGAAATCGCCAACCGCGAGCGTGGCATCACGGAACTGCAAGCTAAAGTCACGGATTACCAGGCGCGGCTGAATCAGGAGCCGGTGCGAGAGCAGGAACTCTCCGATCTCACGCGCGGCTACGATCAATCCAAAGCCAACTACGACGAGTTGCTGAAGAAGAAGAATGAATCGGCGATGGCCACCAGCATGGAGTTGCTGCAGCAAGGCGAGCGCTTCCGCATTATCGATCCTCCAAGCCTGCCGCTGAAACCCGACTTCCCCAATCGTCTAAAGTTCTGCATGATCGGGTTGGGTGTTGGATTGGCGCTGGGCATCGTCGTCGCGGGATCGTTTGAAGTGATGGATGACCGCATTTACGACGAGAAGGAATTGCAGAAGCTGCTGCCGGTCGCGGTGATCTCGGAGATTCCCGCGATCTCGGCTGCCAGCGACGAACAAACGGAACGGCGGCGCTTATGGCTGGGATGGGCAGCCGCAGCCGCCATATCGATCACAATTCTGCTGGGATCAGCGCTTAGTTACTTGCGCGGCTAGCGAATACACACATGTATAAAGCGTTCTATAGTTTGCAGCGAAATCCGTTTGAGATCACCCCGGACCCCTCGTTTCTGTTTCCTACCCGGAGACACAACGAAGCTCTGGCGGCTCTTTACTACGGCGTGCGGCGTCACAAAGGTTTTGTCGTGCTCACCGGCGAGGTGGGGACGGGGAAAACTCTCCTGCTGCGCTGCCTGCTGCAATCGCTCAAGCAGAGCGACGACGTGAAGTACGCCTACGTGTTTAACGGCCGGCTCTCACCGCTCGAGTTCCTGCACTACGTTGCCGGCGATCTGGGATTGCCGGCTGCTGGAAAGAACAAGAGTGAACTGCTGTTGCAGTTGGCAAGTTATGTTGTCGCCCGCGGCGAGAAAAAGCTGACCACCGTGCTGGTGGTCGATGAAGCACATCATCTGTCGGCCGATATTCTGGAAGAGATCCGGCTGTTGACGAACCTCGAAACTGCGGACGAGAAGTTGCTGCAGATTCTTCTGGTGGGGCAGCCCGAGTTGGATGAGAAACTTGACTCAGTCGAACTGCGGCAGCTGAAACAGAGAATCGCTTTACGCTCCCATTTGGCGGCGCTCGATTTAAACGAGACGCGAGGCTATATCCAGCGCAGGCTCGAGCTGGCGGGAAATCCCGCGCCGGCTCTGCTTTTTCCGCTGGAAACCGTGGCCACGATTCACCGGCACTCGCGGGGAACTCCGCGGCTGATAAACACTATCTGTGAAAACGCGCTGGTCGTCGGCTATGCAAGGCAGGAAGCGAGCATTACACCTGACATTATCGACGCCATCGCGGCCGACTTCCGCCTCGGAGTTCAAACCCCTCAGACGCAAACAAATAAAACCGCCAGTGAGCTCGATTTGCAGAAAGCCGCGCGATCCTTACTGGAGCTATACGCGCACCTGCAGAGCGAGAAAACAATTGCGGAAGAGGAACTGGCAGCCCGCGAGCTGCCCCGAGTCACCAAACAGTAAGCGACCAAAATGAGCACTAAGCTACGAGCGATAAACGTGGGCGATAAACAATGAGCTATATATTCGATGCACTACAGCGATCGGAAGCAGAACGCGCGGGCAATCAGCCATCCGTGACAGAATCCACGCTCGCGGTCGCAACCGAACTGCTCGAGCAGGCGGAGCGCAAGCGGCGAGTACCCACCTTAACCACTGTCGATCGCCCGGACGCTGCTGAATTTCTGAATCAGTTTCCCTCGCTGCCGGTTTCGCTGCTCCCCAACAGCCGGCTGGTAGCCATTGGCGAAGAGGAGAGCCTGGGAGCCGAAAAGTTTCGTTTCCTGGCGGTTCGATTACGGCAGCTTCGACAAAGCCGGACAATGAAGAAGGTCTTGATCACCAGCACCATTCCTCAGGAAGGTAAAAGCACAGTCGCGGCCAATCTGGCATGCACTCTGGCCCGCAGGAAGCCGCACAAGACGCTGCTGCTGGAAGGCGATCTGCGGCGTCCGACGGTCGCCCAGAAATTTGGGTTAGGCCACGTTCCGGGATTAAGCGAATGGCTGCGCGGTGAATCGGAAAGCATGAACATTTATCGCTTGGAATCTTTAGGCCTTTGGGTTTTACCGGCGGGGAGTGCGCCGGAGAATCCACTGGAGCTGATGCAGTCCGGAAAGCTTTCTCCGCTGATGGATCAGTTGACGGCGTGGTTCGACTGGATCGTGATTGATTCTCCGCCAGTCTTACCGCTTGCCGATACCAGCCTATGGGCCCGGCTGGCGGACGGGATTCTGCTGGTAACGCGAAAAAACGTTACCGAAAAACAGCAACTGCTGCGCGGCCTGGAAGCGCTCGAGCGCTCGAAGCTTTTGGGAGCTCTGGTGAACGGCTCAACCGATGCGGCTCATAGCGATTACTATCAACGATACGGTCCGGCTGTTTCCTCCCCTGGGGCCGCCACTCGAACAGGCAAATAATTAAAGGGAAGGCGGCTGACGCCTTTCCCGTTCTGCAATCCCCCACAACACAGACGCACCTTTTGATTGGCCTGGAACTGCTCTTGAAGAAGCAGAACAGGCGGAGGAACTCATGGACACACGTCGCTTTGGCAAAGGAACCAACTTGCAATTACTCCCCACCCCGTCAGCCTGCTCACTGGCTGACCGCAGCGCCCTGCGGGAGGAAGCTTTCCTGGGCGTGATCTGGCACGAACGAAAAAGAGCCGAGCGCTCGCAGAAACCCTGTGTGCTGATGCTGATCGAAATGGAGTCCGTTTTCCCATCGGAGATGCACCGCGAAGCGCTGGCAACGATCTTAAGCGCAATTTCCGCTGCTACCCGGGAGACTGACGTCACTGGCTGGTACAAGGATGACTCAGTAGTCGGCGTTTTGTTCACCGAGATCACGGCTGAAGATGGAACGGCGATCGTCACCACCGTGATGAGCCGGGTTAGTGAGGCGCTTCGTGAGCAGCTGGGATCGCGGCAGTTCAACCAGGTAAATACGACCTTCCATCTGTTTCCTGAAGAGAGCGACAACCTGCTGCCAGCGATGCCCGGCAATCCAACTTTGTATACCGATGTGACAGCGCGGAACGAGGCAGTGCGGGTGGTACAGCGTTGAAGCCTATAGTCCTGATAGCTACGACGTCTCGCTGGCTGCCAACGGCCCGGCTGGGGATGGCCCTAGCTCACGCCGGCTGTGTAGTCGATGCCGTTTGCCCGGTGGGACATCCGCTCGGCCGCATCAAGGCGGTTCGGAAAAGCCATCCCTACCGGGGTCTGATGGCCTTGCAATCGTTTGCCAATGCCATTGCTGCGACCAACCCGGATTTCGTTGTTCCCGGTGACGACTTGGCCACTACTCACCTGCATCGTCTTTACGATCTGGAACTGCGGCAAGGGAAAGATGGACAGTCGATCTGCGCTTTGATCGAGCGTTCGCTGGGTGCGCGCGAGAGCTTCCCAGTGGTGTATGCCCGGAGCGCCTTTGTTGAACTGGCCCGGCAAGCAGATATCCGGGCTCCAAAGACGGAGGTGATCGCCAACCTCGGCGAACTTCGAAACTGGGTTTCCCGCGTAGGGCTGCCGACGGTCCTCAAAGCCAACGGCACTTCCGGGGGAGAGGGAGTAAGGGTGGTCTACACGCTGGAGGAGGCGGAGCGGGCGTTTCGCGCTCTGCAAGCGCCTCCACTGCTGATGCGTGCGGTGAAGCGAGCCGTGGTTGATCAGGATCGGACTCTGGTTTTGCCTTCGCTGTTGCGTCGCCGGTCAGTGGTGAATGCACAGGAGTTTGTGGGTGGACGCGAAGCCACCAGCGCGGTCGCGTGCTGGAGAGGAGAAGTCCTCGCCAGCCTTGACTTTGAAGTGCTCAATAAACGGGACTCCGCCGGGCCGTCCAGCGTGGTGCGCTTGATCGACAATGCGGAGATGTCCGCCGCCGCCGCGAAGATGGCCCGCCGGCTAAAACTTTCCGGTATGCACGGCTTCGATTTCATGCTGGAGGCGCACACCGGAATCGCCCACCTCATCGAAATCAATCCGCGCGCGACTCAGGTAGGACACTTAAGGCTGGGTCCCGGACACGACCTTCCCGCAGCTGTGTACTCGGCTTTGTCTGGAGAGTCTGCCAACCCGGCTCCGAGGATTACCACCAACGACACGATCGCTCTATTCCCGCAAGAATGGTTGAGGGATCCCAAGAGCCCATTCCTGCGCTCGGCCTATAACGACATTCCATGGGAAGAGCCCGAGTTGCTGAAAGCCTGTGTCCGCCAGCTGCGGAAACAAGGTGGGGTCAATCTGCAACAAACCCCGTTCCATACTCTTGCGGCAGTACGCCTCCCACGACTATGACAAATCCTCAAAAGATTCACCCCTCGCGGGCCGGGCTGCCCGAACGCTTGCAGCGGCGTTCCGTCCTGGGACGGCTGCAAGGCACGGAGAGGAGGCCGCTTCGAGTCATGAAATTTGGCGGGACCTCGGTCGGTGACGCGGCCTGTATCCGGAGAGTGATCGAGATTGTTCGAGCCGCATGGCGCGACTCGGACGTTGTTGTCGTTGTATCCGCCATGAGCGGAGTAACCAACAAGTTGGTAGCAGCCGCCAGTCATTCGGAGTTCGGATTTGATCACCCAGTTTCGGAGATTCTCGAAGAACTGCGCCGGCAGCATATTGCCACGGCCAATGACTTGATAAGTTCGGCGGCAGAGCGTGAAAGCATCCAGCGCAGAATCGAGGAGCTGTTAAATACCGGCGAGCGCCTGTGCCAGGGCACAAAGCTGCTGCGAGAACTGACTCCGCGTACGCGCGATGCGATATCAAGCCTTGGCGAGCGCCTTTCCGTTCTTCTGGTTGCGGCGGGGCTTGCCCAGCGCGGCATGGACAGTGCAGCCATCGAAGCTACCGAGATCGTAGTGACGGACGGCTCCCACGGCGCCGCTGATCCCTGCATCGAACAGACGCAGGCGCGGTGCGAGGCACGTCTCCGCCCGCTCTTGCAGCAGGGCGCTGTCCCGGTGGTAACCGGGTTCATTGGGGCCACGATCGACGGGATTCTCACTACCCTTGGCCGCGGCGGCTCCGACTATTCCGCAACCATCCTGGGAGCGGCTCTGGAAGCGGACGAAGTAATCATCTGGACGGATGTCGATGGATTGCAGACCGCCGACCCGCGCGTGGTGCCGAGCGCGAGAACGCTTCCGGAAGTTTCTTATCGCGAGGCGGCCGAACTGGCATTCTTTGGTGCCAAGGTGTTGCATCCGAAAACACTTCGCCCCGTCATACACTCCGGGATTCCGCTGTGGATCCGTAATACGTTCGCCCCGGAAAGGCTGGGAACCAGGATTACCCCCGCCGGCTCGCCAGAGGATGGAGGGGTGAAGGCGATCACCGCGATCAGCGACGTCGCACTCATCTCTGTAGGCGGTCCGGGGCTGGCGGGAGTTCACGATGTTGTCGGCCGAACCCTGCGAATAATGGCGGCCGTTCGAGCCGACGTGCTTCTGATCTCGCAGGCATCTTCACAAAACGACTTGTGTCTGGTCATCCCCTCGCCGGTGGCGAAGCATGCGCAGGAACAATTGCGGCGCGAGTTTGCTCATGAGCTAACGGGGGAACAGGCGGAACACTTCAAGGTCGATCCCACGGTAGCTCTGGTTACGGTGGTCGGGCAAAACATGAAATCCATTCCCGGGGTTGTCGGTTTCACCTTCGGAGCTCTCGGGCGGGAGCAGGTAAACATCATCGCCATTGCGCAAGGATCGTCGGATTGTACGCTCTCATTTGTCGTGTCGAGGCATGAGATGAAAACAGCGATCACCAGCATTCATAGAGAGTTTCAACTGGGCGTTCTTAGCCTTACAGGGTATGCGCAATGCGGCGAATCCTGCCGAGCCATCCCAACGACTCAACATCCCGATCAACTTCAGTAGGGAAACGATTCTTCTGGTGTTCCAAGTGCATGCCTTTCTAAGCTGAACTTTAACCTTCGAACTCTTGCATTGTTGAGTTTTCACGCTAGCGGGTTCAATTTGCATGTTCAAGTTTGCATGTTCAAGTTTGCATGTTCAAGTTTGCGTGTTCAAACCAATCGATGACTCGTTCGTACCTGCTTCAAGAAGAGCTGGAGCGGCAGCAGGGAGACAAGTTGTGAAAGTAAGTCGCTCGAAAACTTCTGTAACTCCACCCCGGCATCTGCCCCGAGCTGGTCAAAGGTACAGCGTCCTCGGGGAGGATCCCTTTCACCGGATGATCGCGCTCGAACGGAAGCGGACAGAGCGCTCCGGACAACCGTTCGTCCTTCTGCTGATCGATGGAGGAACTTGTCTTCCCTCCGATCGAAATGGCAGGGTGCTGAGCAAAATTCTGTCCGCGTTGTCTCTGTCCACCCGGGAGACGGATGTGACCGGCTGGTACAAGGACCATGCCATCGTGGGCGTAATGTTTACGGATATCAGCGCGGAGGATCGCGAGTCGATTTTTGGAACTGTGATGAGCCGGGTGACGGACACACTACAACACAACCTGAGCCTCGAGAAATTTCAGCAGATCAGCATTTCGTTGCACGTGTTTCCGGAGGAATGGGATCAGGAAAGCACCCATGGGAATCCAGCGCTTTATCCCGACTATGTCAATCGCAACCAAGCGCAGAAGGTAGGACGCATCGCGAAACGCCTGATGGACATTGCCGGCAGTGCCGCCGCGCTGGCGCTGCTTTCGCCGGTTTTTTTCCTGGTCGCCGCCCTGGTCAAACTGAGCTCCAAAGGACCAGTCCTCTTCAAGCAGCAGCGTCTCGGGCAATTTGGCAAGCCTTTCACCTTTCTCAAATTCCGCTCCATGTACGCGAACAATGACCGCAAAATCCATCAGGAATTTATGCGGCGCGTCATCAAGGGCGACCACAACGGAGGATCCGAGGACGGCAAATCGGTTTATAAGATGACCAACGACCCTCGCATCACGAGGATTGGATGGATCCTGCGCCGCACCAGTCTGGACGAACTGCCGCAATTCATCAACGTGCTCAAAGGGGAAATGTCGCTGGTCGGTCCCAGACCTCCGATCGCTTATGAGTGCAAGGAATACGATATCTGGCATCGCCGCCGCGTCCTCGAGGTGAAGCCGGGAATCACGGGACTGTGGCAAATCAAAGGCCGCAGCCGGGTGCGCTTTGACGATATGGTGCGACTCGATTTGCAGTATGTACGTACCTGGTCGTTGTGGCTGGATCTTCAGATCCTGGCGCAAACACCCAGGGCTTTATTCAGTGATGACGCGTTCTAACGGGATCAACCCATAACCAGCTCTTCAAAAATCGCTTCCGGTTCGTAACCGGTATGGCGGAGGAATTCGACGCGGCTATGTCTTTGCTTGAGTGCGTGGAAGGGACCGGAACAATCTCGGCGAACGCTGCAAAGGCGGTTCAGTGTATCGAGCCTCTGAGGGACCATCGCTGGGATGAATTGGTGCATAGGCATCCATGCGCCTCTGTTTTTCACTCTTCCGCCTGGCTCTCGGCCTTATGCAAGACTTACCAGTACCGGCCGATTGCCTATGTCACTTCAACCGCTGACCAGAAGCTCGAAGCTGGCATGGTGTTTTGCCGGGTCGAGAGCTGGCTCACCGGGCGCCGTCTGGTCTCGCTTCCCTTCTCAGATCACTGCGAGCCCTTGATCGACAGCCAGTCTGAGCTGGATGCCATCACGACCGCCCTCGACGAGGAAGAGCGGCGCGGACAATGGCGTTATATCGAAACCCGCCCTCTGCGGCAGTTCGACAACGCAACCTCGCTCCACCTTGCAACCCAGCCCTTTACCTTCCATCAACTTGATCTTTCGCCCGACATCTCCACGCTGTTCCGGAACTGCCACAAGAGTTCGACGCAACGAAAGATCCTTCGCGCGGAACGGGAGAATTTGCGGTATTGCGAAGGCTCCACGGAAAATCTTCTGCAGGATTTCTACAAACTCCATACCATTACGCGAAAACGCCATCATCGTCCCCCGCAACCCCGGGAGTGGTTTGTCAATCTGATCGAGGGTTTCGGCGATGCGCTCAAGATTCGAGTCGCCCTGCAGTCTGACCGTCCGGTGGCGGCGATCATCACCATCCGCCACAAGGACACCATGGTCTACAAGTATGGCGGCAGCGACCCTCGCTTCAATCATCTTGGCAGCATGCACTTCCTGCTCTGGAGAGCGATCCAGGAAGCCAAGAGCGCGGGGCTGCGCTTTTTCGACTTCGGCCGCACCGAGCCCGGCCAGCAAGGGCTGATCACGTTCAAGAAGCGCTGGGGGACGGTTCAGTCCGACCTGATTTATTCGCGCTATAGCCGCAATGTCACGCAAATGTTCGAATCCTCTGACACGAGTTGGAAGTATCGAGCCGCAAGATATCTGCTCGCCCACCTGCAGCCTGGAGTTCTTTCTTTAGCCGGTCGAGCCCTGTATCGCCATGTGGGATAAAGGTCCGATAAAAATGACCTCCAACGCTTCGCGCCAAATGAATTCAGGACGCTGATGCTCATGCTAATGCAAAAGACCATCGCTGCTACGGACCACGAGCTTTCGCTCGAACCGCGGCCCCGTGCACCGCGAGTCTCCGTGGTGATAGTGGTTTGGAATGCAAAAAAATTCGTACTGGAATGTCTGGAGACATTGCGGGAGCATTGTGCCAAGGTCTGCTCGGAGGTGATTGTCGTCGACAACGCTTCCAGCGACGGTTCGGCGGAACTCGTAGCCGAGCGCTTTCCAGAATTTAAATTGATTCGCAACCCGGAAAATTTCGGATTCGCCAAAGCCAACAACATCGGGATCGCGCAGTGTTCCGGAGACTATGTTTGCCTGGTGAATTCGGACGTAAAGTTCCTGGACGATTGCATTTCGCCCATGATCGAATACCTGTCGAAAAACCAGAGAGCGGCCATGGTGGGGCCAAAGATGTTGGCTCCCGATGGCCGGGTGTGGCGTTCGACCATGCGCTTTCCGACAATCTGGAACCATTTCAGCCGCGCCTTGGGCCTCGATATCGCATTCAAGAAATCCCGCTTGTTCGGCGGCCTGCTGATGTCCGACTTCGATCATTCGACGACCACTCCGGTGGAGGTGCTCAACGGCTGGTTTGTGGTGGTTCGCCGCAGTGCCATGGAGCGGGTCGGCCTGCTGGATCCGCAGTTCTTCATGTACGGAGAAGATGTGGACTGGTGCTATCGCTTCCGCAAGGCTGGAGAGGGTGTCGTTTTCTTCGCGGAGGCGGGAGCCGTTCACTATGGAGGAGCAAGCTCATCGCACGCTCCCCTACGTTTCTATCTGGAGCTCTATCGCGCCACCTGGCAGTACTGGCGAAAACACCACGGCGGGCTGGCACAACTCGGCTTTCTGGCGGCCTTTGCGGTTCATCATTCCATCCGGTTGCTCGGCTCCGGCCTCCTCTACTTGTGCCTGCCCTCGCACCGGACGGACACCGCCTCCAAGTTCAAGCGAAGTCTCGCCTGCCTGCAGTGGGTGGGTGCGGCGAAGTTCAAGCATTTGGAGACCAGAGGCAAAGCCGCTTAGCTGGCAACTGCGCCTCGTTACCAAATCAGCAGCGAATCCCACCTGCTGAAGATGTACGAACATGTACGAAACTGAAGCCAATTCGATTGTAGAGAGCCCGGAGCAAATTCCCGCAGAGGTACTGCGTTCGTTCGAGCTCCTCCGGGGACAGCTGCGCTCTCGGACCGTTCTGCCCTGGAGCGAGCACTGCACGGAATGCGTCTGGCCAACCTGCTATTCCACTTGTGACCTCTACAGTCCACGGCCGGACGGAGGGTGCCGCAGATTCGCCGACGGAATGGTCAGAATAGAGGCTCCGTCTACCGTGAACGCTTACATCCTCAAGCTGCGCTTCAAACGCTGGGCAAAGTTATGGACGCCCGGCAACGTCGGGATGCATTCCGCGGATAAGGCAGCGAGGCTTGAGAAGAACGATTACCGGATCGGAAGCGTGTTGCAGCGTCTGCCCGTCCCTTCCCTCATAAAGATCACGGCCACCAGCAAGCGCTACAGCTTCAAGAAGCGAAACGCGAGCGCGAAATCGCCCGGAGAAGAATTGCCGACGTGTTTTTTGCTGGAATGCTACAACCCGCAGACTCACGAGGTTCCGCTGTCGCTGACCATGCGCGCGATGGATGAGCGCTCCAGAATGCCGTTCCAGAAATTAATTCATCTCGCTCCGGGATTTCAATGCGTACGGATTCCGATCGAGGAGATCAACACGCTGATCGACGTTCGCCAACCGTTTGGCATCGATTTGATCCCCAATAATGACGATGATGCCGAAGCCCGCGACACCACGCTCTATTTCGGCCTGATGGATTTTGTCACCGAGTTGCCGGAGAAAACCAACGCTGACCACACCCCCCGGAAAATCAAGTGCGTGGTGTGGGATCTCGACAACACTCTGTGGGATGGTGTACTGGTTGAGGACGGTGCCGAGGGCCTGCGCCTGAAGCAGGACCTTCCAGCAGTTATCAGGGATCTCGATCGGCGGGGCATCCTGCACTCGATCGCCAGCAAGAATAATCGCGAGGACGCGCTTCAGGTCATTAAGAAATTCCATCTCGATGAATATTTCCTTTGTCCGCAGATTTCCTGGAAGCCCAAAAGTCAGGGGATCCAGGCCATCGCTCAGCAGCTGAATATTGGTCTCGACAGCATTCTGTTCATCGATGACTCCGAATTCGAACTGGGAGAGGTCACCGCAGCCTGTCCGGAGGTGCGGGTGCTGAAGGCCGAGCATTACCACAACCTCCTCGAGCTAGATGAATTCAAAGTTCCAGTCACCGCCGAAAGTCAGCAACGGCGGAAGCTTTACCAAGTGGAGGCAAACCGCCAGACCGTAGCGCAGAGTTTCAGCAACGACTACATGGCGTTCCTGCGGCACTGCAGGATTCAGCTGACGGTTCGGCCCATGACCGGGGAAAATCTAGAGCGTGTCCACGAGTTGACACAACGCACCAACCAGATGAACTTTTCCGGGAACCGTTACGACCGCGACGTGCTGCGCCGGATTCTCTCCAGCCCGCATCTGGATACCTTTGTGCTGAGTTGCGAAGACCGGTTTGGGAGCTACGGAGTCATTGGGTTCTCCATTGTGGATCGACGTGAGCCTCGCATGACCGATCTGATGTTCAGCTGCCGCATTCAGTCCAAGCGCGTGGAGCACGCATTTCTGGCGTGGTTGATCCGCAAATACCTCGCCGAAAGTAATCGAGACTTCCACGCGGATTACCGGAAGACGAATCGGAATGCGGCTTCGGGACAGGTGTTCTCCGACCTTGGCATGGCCGAAGTCGGCGAGAGCGACGGTGTCTTATCACTCCGGTTTGGCAGAGACAAAGACAAAGACAAAGAAGTTCCCGAGGACGGCGTCATCGAAATTCTCATGGAAGACAGCAGGATGGTGACGGCATGAGCATGCGGTCCGGGCTGGGTGCGGCGCGGCGCCAGTTGTTGTGCTCGCTTTACCGGCGCCCTGCGCTGCTGCGGAATCGTGAGCCGATGGTATCGTTCAGCTTCGACGACTTCCCGCGGAGCGCCTATTTGGCGGGTGGTTCCATTTTGGAACAGTTCGGAGCACGAGGCACTTTCTACGCCGCCTACGGGCTGATGGGAACATGGAACGAACTGGGGGAGCAGTTTCGCGCCGAGGACGTGGATTCGTTGCTGGCAAATGGGCATGAGCTCGCCAGCCACACCTTCGGACATCTTTCCAGCCGCTCGGTTTCCTGTGCCGCCTTCTGCGACGACGTCGAGATCGGCCGCCAGGCAGTCGAGGAAGCGTCCGGCTCAGGCTCAACGAATTTTGCGTATCCCTTTGGACATGTGACCGTTCAAACCAAACGAGCGCTGGCGATGAGCCTGAACAGCGCACGCAGCATTTTCCCTGGCCTCAACGGGCCGGAGATCGATCTGAATCTGCTTCGCGCGAACAGTCTTTACGGCGATCTGGATGCCGCCTCGCGCATCGAAGAGTTGATTGCGGAGAACGTCAACCGAAACAGCTGGCTGATTTTCTACACCCACGATGTGCAATCGAGCCCTTCGGCGTTCGGGTGTAGTCCCGCTCTGTTGGAAGCGGCGGTCGCGTGCGCCGCTCGAAGCGGATGCCGCATTCTGACTGTCCAGGAAGCGCTGGAGGAGGCTGGAGTTCAAAACGGGAACCCAAAAGGTCACGCCCACCAGCACATGCCCGTCTGATTCGGGACAATGCCCTTATGTGTTCTTTCATCGTCACCTGACCGCATATACCCTGTTCCTTGGGCTTGCCAAATCGCACGGCTCGTCTGACAGGGAGAAATGAATGAGTGGCTGCTCGTACCCCCAACGATTCAGATCAACTCGAACGAGTTTAGGTCTTTTGGCTTTCATTGTGGCGACAGGAATTTCCGCGTTCGCTTGCCCCGCTACCGTACCCAGCGGAGTCACGAACTGTTATTACATCGACTACGCAGCGGGCAGCGATTCGGCCACCGGGACCAGCGAAACTGCTCCGTGGCAACATGCTCCTGCCATGGCGAATGCGACCGGCAACGCCGCGGCTCACACTCCGGGACCGGGCGAAGGCTGGATATTTAAAGGCGGCGTTACGGTGGACTATCACGCATATCCGATGAACGTTCCCTGGGGAGGCACCTCCGGACACCCCGACTATCTGGGCTATGACTCGGCGTGGTATACGGGAAGTTCGTGGGCGCGACCCATTTTCAATGGCGGCGGCAGCACCGGATACAACACTGCCAAACAATCGCTGATGACCGACATCTCACACCACGCCAGCTACGTGATCGTCGATAACGTGGAGTTCACAGGAATCTACTTTGCGTCCGCATGCAGTTCGAGTGGACCCTACACCTGCGGCGTCCTCAGCCAATACGGCTACAACGGTTCGGACGTGAACTGGGAAGTGAAGAACGTCTACGTTCATGGCTGGTCGCATTGTTCATTTTCCGGCGCGTGCGGCGATCCGGGAAACGAAGCCAGCTTTATTTACGTCAAGCAGGATACTGGATCGAGCATTCATGACAGCGTAATCGACGGTTTCGATTCTTCGAAAGACTGCTGTAACGCCGCAGCCGCCTGGAACGAATACAACCTCTACATCGCCTACCTGGACAACGCGGTGTTCGGCGAGATCAATTACTTTCACGACAGCGTAATCACCAACATGGTTCCCCCGTCAAACAGCGTGCATGGCAACTGCATCCACCTGTTCGGAAGCTCGAACATTACGGAACTCATTTACAACAACTATGTCACCTGCCTGAATACGGGAACCGGCGATGAGATGTTTCTGGTGGAGGAAGACAGTGCGACCGTTTATGGTTTCAACAATGTGCTCGTGAAAGACGGCCATGGGACGATGTTCGAGTTGGGACAGAACAACGGCGGCGGCGGAAACTACACGTTTTTCAACAACACCGCTCAGTGCGGAGTCGATCCGAATCCCAGCGGAAATTGCGTCACGGGCAAGAATGGAACGCCCACCGTCCTGGTATCGAACAATTTCTTCATCACCAGCGGCGCTCCGGTAAACAAAGAAAGCGGCTCATCGTGGACGATTACTGAGCCGTCGCCGCTCTTGTCGGTGGCATGCTCCAGCGGCAGTCATTCTAATTTTGGTGGCAATCTGATCTGCGCTCCGGCCGGCTCCGGCAATGGCACGGGAAATCTGAATCTCACGCAAACCTATCCCTTCGCTCCACTCGACACCACGGCCGCGGCCGCGGTTGGGAGCGCTGTGGGGAACTATGCCCTCTGTGGAGCCATTTCAAACATAAACACAGCCGCCGGGCAAGCTTGCATGAACGACACTACACTGGGCGTTGCTTACGACACCAGTAATCACACCGTCAGCTATCCGGCGCGTACTCCGATTCCCCACGCGACCAGCGGGTCATGGGAAAACGGAGCCTACGAAGCTGGTCAGGGACCTCCCAATGCCCCAACTGGTTTATCGGCGGTGGTGAACTAACTTTCGCCATTTGCAGATCTGGCAAATCATTCCATTCGCGGCCTTGCATATTAAATGCTGAGCTCGCCTGAATCTCAAAGTTCAGGCACTCTGCCCTGCGTAATTCTGAGGAACAAAATCGATAGCAGTTCCAGCGAACCCACCGCAACACCGGAAATCGCGTCCGCCCGGCCGGGTCCATCAGCACCCACTTGGTGATTATTAATCATGGATTTTCCAATTCCTAGTATTCGACGATTTGCCGACGACGAGAATCCAAACTCGTTTTCGAACAAACTGCGCGCCAAACGGTTTCGTCAGTTTGAAGTGTTAGCCGCCTCGATGCCGCGACCGCTGCGCATTCTTGACGTCGGGGGCACGAATGACTTTTGGGAGAAGCGCGGCTGGGTGGGGCGTAACGACGTCCAGATCTACAGCCTGAATCTGGTACCGGAAAAACAGCGGCATGAGAATGTGAAACCGCTGGCCGGCAACGCTGCTGATCTCGCGCAGTTCGCTGATGCCAGCTTCGACATAGCGTTCAGCAACTCAGTCATCGAGCATCTTTTCAATTTCGAGACCCAGCGCCGTATGGCGTCGGAGATTCAGCGGGTGGGCAAAGCCTTCTGGGTGCAGACACCCAATTTCTGGTTCCCCATGGAGCCCCATTTTCAGGTGCCGGGCTGGCAATGGATGCCACTGGATTTGCGAATCGCCATCATCCAGCGTTGGAGATGCGGATGGCGCGGCCCTTGCTCCGATCGCACCGCGGCGCGGAAGTTAGTCGAAGAAGTTAGGCTGCTCAGCCGCAGCGCGTTGAAAGCAATCTTCCCCGGCGCTACGTTCATTCCGGAGCGATTCTGCGGCCTGGTGAAATCGTGGACGGTGGTTGGCGGCTTCCCTGCCAGTCAATCAACCACGGATAGGACGTTCGCGGCCAAGGCCTGACATGGGACCGGATCACCTCAAATTCGGAGGCGGCGTAACCGAAACCGTCCTCAACCCGGCGATTCTGATTTTGGTTCTGATCGCGGGTGTCCTGATCTGCGTGTGGCCGCGGAGAAAGACGCTGGCCGTGTTTCTCGCGGCGGCGATCCTCATTCCCATGGATCAGATTCTCCTGATCGGCCCGGCACACTTTCCCATGCTGCGGCTTCTGGTTTTATTCGGAATCGTGCGGATAGTCAGAGAGAGAAAATCCTCAAACTGGCAACTGCTGAGTGGCGGGATCAACAAGATTGATATTGCCCTCATCCTGTTGACTTTATTCACGGCTCTAAACGGGGTCCTTCTATTCCAGGAAACGGGCGCAGCCGTCTACCAGTTGGGAAATATCTATTCGGATCTCGGCGTCTATTTCCTGCTGCGCTTTCTCATTCGCGATGAGCAAGATATTGTGCGCGCGATTCAAACCCTTGCCGGCATCGCGGCGCTGGTGGCCGTGATCATGATCTACGAACGCGTGTCCGGCCACAATCCTTACGCGCTGCTCGGCGGGGCAAATGCTGCGGCCTATGCCAACCTTATGGCGCGCGATAACAAGTTTCGCGCGATAGGCTGTTTTTCCCATCCCATCCTGGCCGGAACGTTCGGCGCTGTCCTGG
>Ga0210389_10000846_pt1 | contig 25986 bp, 22 predicted proteins | sample IncBWH28OmetaG_FD_160127 | JGI IMG/M metagenome (GOLD analysis project Ga0210389, IMG submission 160127) | Forest soil microbial communities from Barre Woods Harvard Forest LTER site, Petersham, Massachusetts, United States - Inc-BW-H-28-O ...
GACGAGCAGCCCGTCGACCGATCGCGAGGCGGTGATCGCGACGTTCGGCAGCTTCTCGACCCGGGACCGGATCAGCCACTCCAGCGATCGCCTTGTCATCCCGATCCCGGCGAGGCCCGCCGTCCCGCATGCGGCCAGGTGCCCGTCCAGGTACCAGTGGATGTCCTCTTGCACGTCCCCGCTCACGCCGCCCGCCGCGAGCATCTCGGCGCGGAAGCCCGGCAGCAGTTCTTCCAGCGCGGCTACGCCGCGCGCGTGCAGGCCGTGCGCCTGCCGACTTTGCGGCACGCCAGGCCGAGGGCACGGCCCGGATGGCAAGGTATCCCTGTCGTAGATGGTGACCTGGGGAAATGCCTCGCTGAGGACACTGGCGGCGAGCAGTCCCGCGATGCCAGCCCCGAGTACTACAGCATGCGACGAGTCCATGGCTCTCAAACGGGGGCGGACGGCGCGGGATAACTTACTGTGCGTAATGGATGGTAACAATATCGCCGGCAGGGGGCCGGCCAGCGCGCATGACACGCCGACCGGCCCTCTACCCCCAGGAAGATCAGAACGACCCTGTCATGCTCTCCTCGCCGTTCTCGATGTGCCCGATGAAACGCTGCGACCATGTCGCGTCGACGTCAGCCGTCACGGTCACGTCGTACCAGCCGTGCGCGGTGACCAGGTCGTCGACCTGGTGCGACCAGTGGCCGTGTGCGTCGGCGTAGACCTTGTCCGCAGGCGCGTCGGTGTAGTTGTTGTAGGTAAGGGTGAAGGCGACGGCCTTGCCGGTGTTGTTGACCAGGCTGAAGGTGACCAGCGACTTGCTGTCGTCGGCGGCCGCGAAGTACGACGAGGTGACCTGCAGCTTCGCGCCGGCCTTGGTGACGTCGCCGGTGAAGCGGCGCAGGAACCGGTTGGCGCTGACGACGGTCACGTCGTAGACCGGACCGCCGACGGCCTGGGTGACCGTGGTGGCCGGAGCGTCGTTCTTGGTCGACCCGGCGACGGTGTACTGGCCGGGGAACGCGCCTGGGTACGCCGCTATCGACGGGCTGGTGGACAGCGTGTTGTCGAGCACGGAGAAGTGGCTCGCGCGACGGACGTGCGGGCCGTTGTTCGACAGCTTGAGGTTCACCGTCACGGTGCCGTCGGAGTTGGCGACGACGCCGTCCAGCATCACGTTCGCCTGGGTCGGCAGCGGGCGCGCCTTCTTGGTACCCACTTCCTGGGCCGGCATCACGTTGTTCGACGGGATCGGGTGGTAGGAGCTCGCCTCGCCGACGGTCGCGGTGACGAACGGCAGGTCCGGCATCCCGTATACCGGGTGCTCGAAGTCCAGCGCGCTCAGCAGGTCCCCGCAGATGCTGCGGCGCCACGCGGAGATGTACGGGCAGGGCACCGGGTTGCCGATCGCCGCGGTCCACCTCTCCATGAACTGCAGCACCGAGGTGTGGTCGCAGACCTCGGAGGTCACCCAGCCACCTCGGGTCCACGGGGAGACCAGGATCAGCGGCACGCGGAATCCGAGGCCGACCGGCAGCGGCGCCGGCGCGAGTGAGGTCTCCAGGTAGAACTCATCGACGGTGCCCTGCGGCGGGACGGGCGGCGGCACGTGGTCGAACTGGCCGTCGTTCTCGTCGTAGTTGACGATGACCAGCGTCGAGTTGAAGACGCGGGGGTCGGCGTTCAGCGCCTGCAGCACCTTGCCGACGTAGTATGCGCCGTCGGTCGGGGCGCCGTCCGGGTGCTCGGAGTACTGCTGGTTGGTGACCACCCAGGAGACCTGCGGCAGGGTGCCGTTCAGCACGTCGGCCTTGATCGCGTTGGCGAGGTTGTCGCCGTTGAAGTTCTCCGGGTCCAGTGGCTCGGGCACGATCGCCAGGCCGTTGTCGTAGAAGGGGTTGGTGCCCGGCGCGGGGGCGGTGCCACCTTGGGACGGGTCCAGCTCCGCGAACGCCTTGAAGTACTGCGCGCCATTGTCGCCATAGTTGTCGCTGCCCTGGTAGACCTTCCAGGTCACGCCGGCGTTCTGCAGCAACTCGGGGTAGCAGGTCCACGGCAGGAAGCGGCCGAGCTCGTCGCCGCCGCCGTTGGCGACGTAGCTGCCGTTCGCCTGGTCGGCGTTGACCGTGCCGGACCACAGGTAGGTACGGTTCGGGCCGGTGGCCGACAGCACCGAGCAGTGGTAACCGTCACCGATGGTGTACGCATCGGCGAGCGCGTAGTGGAACGGGATGTCGCCGCGGGTCAGGTAGCCCATCGTGGTGGGGCCGCCCTTGGCGTACTGCCAGGCGTTCATGAGGCCGCCGTACCAGGCGCCGTGCTGGTTCGCCCAGCTGTGGCTGGTGCCGCCGTAATTCTGCGCGCCCTGCTCCGGGCTCGGTGGCTGAGCGCCGGCGAAACTGCCCGCGCTCAGCGACCACGGGTACTGGGTTCCGGTAATGGGGTAGCCGGGCGGGGTGCTGGGCTGCTGCCACACTGACAGGCCGCTGGGAAGCTGGATCGCCGAGCGGTCACCGTAGCCGATGACGCCCGCGAGGTGGCCGAAGTAGTGGTCGAAGCTGCGGTTCTCTTGCATGAGGACCACGATGTGCTTGATGTCGCGGAGGTCACCGTGGCGCTCGATTTGGCCGCCCTGAGCCGGGCTGACGGTCGCGGCCAGCGCCGACTGCGCGCCGGACAGGGCGGCGGCGGATGCCGCCGCGGCGGCGCCGGTAACGGCGGCACCGCGAAGGACGTTCCTACGGGACAGTTCGGGCATGAAGACTCCATCGATGCGACGGCAGGTACCGCCCGTGAAGCTACGCCGGTCACATGTTCACCTCGCGAAGGATGATTTAACGGACAAGGAACCGGCTCCTAATAAGCCGGGGGGCCGGAGTCGTTCTGGCTGGCAAAAGACGGTTCCCGGCCGGCGTGTTGCATAGGAGGAGCGGGATGCATGCGGGACAATTGCCGCTATGCCCAGGACAGAAGAGGCACTTGACGCCATCCTCAGGTCAGTACTGGAGCAGGGGCGGCTCGGCCAGGGCGGCCCGCGAGACGGTGCGCTGCCGCTGCCGCCGGTCCCGCTGCCGGCGCTTCCGGCCAGCGCCGCGACCACGGTGCACCGCGTCAAGGTGAGCCTCGCCGGGGCGAAGCCGCCGGTCTGGCGGCGGCTTGAGGTGCCCAGCGACCTGCCGCTCAGCGTCCTGCACGAGGTGCTGCAGACCGCGTTCGGCTGGTTCGACTGCCATCCGCATTTGTTCGAGACGCGCTGCGGCGAGTTCGGCGACCCGGCGCAAGATGACTTCTGGTCGCGCCGGAGCGACGAGTCCGCGGCGATGCTCGCGCAGGTTGCACCTACCGCGAGGGCCAGGCTTGGCTACCTCTACGACTTCGGCGACAACTGGCGGCACGACATCACCGTCGAGGCGATCCTCCCCGCCACGCCGGGCGTCCGCTACCCCCACTGCATCGCCGTGCACGGCGCCCCGCCCGACGAGGACTGCGGCGGGATAGCGAGGTTCAACGCCGTAGTCCATCAGGAGCCAGCCCCGTCACCTTTTACGCTTACCCAGCAGCTAGCCGGCCTGGCCGGCGTGGTGGTCCCGGCCTAGGAGCCGGCTTACTGCGGTGGCTCGCAGACGCGGACTCCGCCGGCGAGGTCGCCGAAGGCATCGACGACGCGATTGCTGATCGCGTCGCCGTACCCGAGGGCGTTGGACACCTCGAAGGCGGTGAGCGTTCCCGGGCCGACGAGCGTCGGAAGGCCGAGGCCTTCCGCGAGGTCGATGTACAGCCGCACGTCCTTGGCCATCAGCTTGCCGGTGAGGCCGCCCTCCAGGTAGTCGCCCGCGATGATGCGCGGGAACCGGTTAAGGCTGGCGTAGCTGACGCCACTGGAGGCATTGATGACCTCCAGCAACTGCGCGAGGTCCAGGCCCGCCTTCTTGCCCGCGACCATGACCTCGGCGGTCGCGGCAAGCGTGACGCCGTTGAGGAAGTTGTTGAGGACCTTCGTGACGTGTCCCGCGCCGCTGGGACCCATGTGGTGGATGTGCGCGCTGAAGGCGCCGAGGAGTGGCTTGGCTTTTTCCAGTGATCGCGGGTCGCCGCCGACCATCAGCGTCAGCGTGCCCTTGTCGGCGGCGGCCGCACCGCCGGAGATCCCGGCGTCGAGGTACTGGACGCCCCGTGCCTCGAGGTCGTCGTGCAACTGCCTGGTCGACTTCGGGTCGGCGGTGGACAGGTCGATGAGGATCTGGCCTTCCCGGGCGCTTGCCAGCAGGCCCGCCTCGCCCCGGATGACCTCCTCGATCACGGAGCTGTCCGGCAGCGACAGCATGATCACGTCGCACTGCGCTGACAGGTCAGCCAGGTGCGCCGCGGGCCGTGCGCCGCACGCGGCGACCTTGGCCTGGTCGGCGTCGACGGCGAGCACGCCGTGCCCGGCCGCGATCAGCCGGCGAGTCATCCGCCCGCCCATGTTCCCGACGCCCACGAACCCCACCGGACTCATCGCCAGGTCCTCCCCGCCAGCCTCAGCGGCAAGCGTCCAGGTAGATCACGTCCCGGGCCGCGCGGGCCAGGGCAGGCGACAGGCTGCCCCGGCGGCTGACAACCGTCACCCAGACGCCGCGATCGGTCAGTCCCTGCGCCGCCTGGCCGAATAGCCCATCGCCGGACCCGATCACGATGTGCGTGAACCGGGCCACGACGTTCTCATACTCAATCACGTCAAGCAACTCAAGGTCGGCGCCGTCCGGGCCGGACCGGACCCGGTAGCGTGCATGCGGCCAGCCGACCGCCGCGTTCACGAAGGCACGGTGGTTGGCGGCCATCACCACATGGTCATCGGCCCCTACCGCCAGCCGGCGGGCGTACCGGTCCTGCACGTCCATTACCTGCGGCAGGCTCGGGACCGCCGCGCCCGCGAGGTTCTCAATGTCAACCAGGTGCAGCGTCCGCTCCGGGAAGCGGCGCCTGGCCGCCGCCAGCCGGCGGCGCGCGTGCACGGACTTGGCGTGCGCGGCCATGACCGGCACCGCTTGAATGGGCACCGGTTTAATGGGCACCGGTTTAATGGGCACTGCCTGCATAGGCACTGGCATCAGGCACCACCTTCCGCGAGGAGGTCGCCCCTACAATCTCAACGACCCGTATCCATGCGCCGGTTCCATGGCTCCCCGGGGGAAGCGAGCAGCGGGGCCAGCCATGCATTGTTAGTCCTTGCTTCATTCCCCTCCCCATGGACTTTGAACATGGAACAGCTACAGTGAGGTAGTGACACTGCCCGTTGACCGGGATGAGCTCATCGCGACCCTGGAGGAAAGCCTCCACGTGCAAGAGCGGCTCGTGGCCGCCGCGCGAGACGATGGCGTGCCGGTCGCTGACCTCGTCGCCCAGGCCACGGTGCTCGAGCGACTAGAAGACAAGCGCGACCAGCTGATCAGCAGGATGCGCCGTACCACGAGCGCTGGCCTGCATGCCGCCGGGTCGCGGCCGCCGATCCGGGAGGTCGTCCTCGCCGCCCTGGACGACCTCGGCGGCTGGCCGCAGAACGCCGGCTTCCTCGCCGAGTACCTGTGGGCCGCGCGGCAACTGCAACTGGACAGCCGGGCGTTCGCGCCACTGCGTAGGGACGAGCGCAGGTCGTGGGAGCGGGCCCCCGGGGCCCGGGGGGCCTACGTCGCCCCGGCACTCAGCCCCGACGGATCAGCCAACCCGCGCTGGCTGACCAACTCCGCCTGGCCGCTGGAGCGGCGAGTGGTCGCGTCAGCCGACTCCGAACGGCTCTTTGACCTGCAGAAGGTCCGCGCACTGGCCACCGCGCCAGCCTCCGGGATCCCGGTTGACGCGCTGCTCTGGCGGTGCGCCGCCCAGGTCCTCGGGATTGCCCCGCCCGCCGCCCTCCCGCTGCAGAACGTGCAGTGGCGGCTGTCGACCGCGGCCCTCGCCGCCGCGCGGATCAGGGAGACCCGCCGGGCCGACGACCCACGGCGGGTGCGGGTCGCCCGTGACCTGGCCGGCCTCCCTGAAGTCAACCGCGTCTGGGGCGCTGGGGTCACCCTCCGTTCGATGTAAGGAACTCGAGGGTCCTGCGATTGAAGTCCTCGACGTTCTCGTAGATGGGGGCATGCGAGCAGTCCTCGAAGATGTGCAACTCCGCATCCTTGATGGCGTCGGTCAGCGGGGCCGCGAACCGGGTCGAGGTGACCGCGTCATGCCGCCCGAAGGTCACCAGGGTGGGGGCCTGGATGTACCCGAGCACGGCCGAGGCGTCGTGGCTTATGACGGCAGCGGACTGGCGGAGGAAGGCGTCGACCGGCGGCATGGGGCGACCACGGACGAAGTCGGCCAGCCCGTCGATGTACTCGGGGCGCGCGGCGTACAGCTCAGGGGTAAAGCACCACGGGAAGATGCCCTTGATGACCATCTCGGTCACGCTGCCGAGGCCCTGGGCGATGACTTGCCAGCCCTCGACCGCCGCCTTGAGGTACGGGTCGGTGGCTGGCCAGGCGCTGTGCAGTGACAGCGACGTGACCCTGTCCGGGTACTTGGCCGCCAGCCACATCCCGGTCGCCGCGCCGAGCGACAAGCCAGACACGTGCGCCCGCTCGATGCCGGCCGCCTGCATGAAGGCCGCCACGTCGTCGGCGAACAGTTCCGTTGTGTAGGTGCCCTCCGGCTTGTCCGTGAGGCCGGCCCCGCGAAGGTCGACGGTAAAGCAGGTGAAGTGCTTGGCGTACTCGGCCACCTGGAAGGCGTAGCAGGCCTGGTCGGCCGCCAGGTAGGGGATCAGGACGAGCGGCTCGCCCTCGCCCGTGACCTCGTAGTAGATGTCGATGTCATTCGCTCGCGTGACCGGCACCGTTGCCTCCCCTGTGTCATCAGCTTGCGGCGGCTCCGCTGCCGCCTCACTAGGTGCATCGTCCCTCAAAGCGGCAGCGGCGTGAAGTCGGGTTCTGGCCCTGGATCGCCAGTGGCCGCCTGCCCTCGCACCATGGCGAGGTACTCCGTGCACGCGAGAGTGAACGGGTGGTCCGGCAGTGCGGACTGGTAGCGCCGCTCAGCCTCGGCGAGAACGCGGATCGCCTCGCTTATCCGACCGGGGTTCCGCCGCAGGACCGACCCGAGCGCCACGGTTGCCGCGAGGGTCTGCGGATGGTCTGCGGTGAGGGCCCGCCAGCAACGCCGCCGAGCGCCGTGCAGGTGAGCTACCAGCATGTCCAGATCAGGGCTCAGCGTGCCACCCTGCTGCGCGAGCAGGCTGTCCCGCCGCAGGAGCACGTAGTCCACCTCATGCGTGAGGTGCCAGGGATGATTCTCATCGAGGATGCCGCCAGCGGCCAGTGCGCGATAGCCGACATCCACGTCCGCCATGACGGCCATGGCCTCGTCGTAGCGACCGTACTGCCGTCCGTGCAGCCACAGGCAGCGCGCGAGCATGTTCCGCTGGAACAGGACCGCTGGGTAGCCAGGATCGCTATAGAACGCCAGGCAGTCCGCGTAGACCCTCCTGGCCTCCCGGACCGCCTCGGCGAACTGGCCGGTCAGCGTGAGGCTGACGATCACGTCGCTGGCCGCCGCGAAGGAACGCGGATCGTCGGGGCCGAATCTCGCCACATGCTCGGCCCTGGACTGCTCATCAGCCGCCAGGCCGTCCGGAAAGCGCCCGAGCATGCGGCAACGGGCACCAGTGACCCTCCCTAGCAGCGTGATCTCGTCCCCCCAGTCGCCCGGCGTCGCTCGCATGAGAGCCAGGGTTTCCTGCTGGAAGCGGAACGCCTCCTGGTGCCGGCCGCACGCGAACAGCGCGTTCACTTTGGCCCCGCGCATGGCCAGGTGCCCGTCGAAGCCGCCGGCCGGCTCCGCGTTGGTTGCTGGTGGCCCATCCGGCGTCCAGCGCCGCAGTGCGCCATCCGCCAGGCGAAGCGCGCCGTGCGGGTCTCCCGCGGCGTTCTGGAAGCGCACCAGGTTGACGACTAGCCTGCGGACCGCCTCATCCGAGCACGCCTCGGCATCGGCCTCGGTCGCATGCTCGTGCAACTGCTCGTAGCTCCGCCAGTTGACCGGGTCGTCGGGATCGCGCGGGTCGGCGGCCGCGAGCAGCAAGTGAGAATCGTGGCGTGCTCGCTCGGTCGCGTCCGCGCCGGCGTTGGCGACCTTGTCCCGGACGATGTACCGGGTCAGCCGATGGACCGTCAAGGTCCGCGCGTCCGCGCCCAGGCGAAGCAGGCCGGCCCGCCTCAGCATCCTGATCGCGCGATTGCGGAGCATGGGGTCGCGGAGCAGGTGATGGATCGAGGCGGTCGGAAAGTACCCTCCCCGCTCGATGGCCTCGCGGGGAATGGACGCACCGCCGAGGAAGCACAGGCAGTTGAGGAGGTCCATCGCATCCGTGGGCAACTGAGCGAGGCTGTCGCGCCACTGCTGCGCCACTGTCGCTGGGTAATCCGATGGCTGGCTGTCGAGCAGCCCCAGCGGATCGGCTTGCAGCCGCGCGAGGTACTCATCGATCGCGGCCCGGGACTCAACCGCATGCTCCAGGAGCAGCGGAAGGTCACCCACCATCTCCGCGATCCGGTACGCCTCGGCTTGGTTATACCTGGGCATCCCCCGGCGCAGGAACTCAACGCTCTCCTCCCTGGTGAACACGTCGAGTTCCAGCACCGTACCGGATGCCTCCCAGGAACTGTTCCTCGAGGTGACGAGGACGTGGCCGCCTACTGGCGGGACGAGGTGCCGGATCGCCTCGGGCTTGTCGGCGTTGTCGAAGATCAGCAGCCACCTCGCCTGCGGTTCACCTTTTTGCAGGAGGTCGAAAAGCCCGCCTTGCCCGGTCTCGCCATGCCCAGTGTCGTCCTCGTCCTTGACGACTTCTGGCAGCCCGAGTTCCGGCAAACCGAGGCGTGACCTCAGGTCGGCCATCGCGTTGTGTGCCGATTCGACGTCGTCGCAGGGCACCCACCAGACGAGGTCATACTTGGCCGCGTGCCGGTAGGCGTACTCGACGGCCAGTTGAGTCTTCCCGATTCCGCATAGCCCCAAGATGGCGACGGGACTCGCCCCGGCACCGGCGGCCAGCTTGCGGCTAAGGTCAGCCATCTGGGACTCCCGGCCAACGAAGTCCGTCAGCCGCGGTGGCACCGCCCCCCAAGCGGCCGGCTTTTCAGCGTCCTCCGGGCCTGCCCGCCCAACTACCTGCTCTGACGCTTGCCCCTGATCGGGGACTGCCACGCCGGCCAGCTGATGCCCGCCACCGGGGAACCGGGCGTCGAGGACGCCGTTTACGGCTCCGTCCCAGTGCCACTTCCAATCGGCTACCGAACCGAGCTCATGCAGGTCAAGTTTGTTCTCCTTAGCCGCGGCATGGCAGGCCTCGACAAACAGCGCGACAAACCGCCACTCCGGTGGCTTGACGCGGTTGCCATTGAGGATATCGCTGACCGTCGCGCGCTTGAGTTGGTGCCCGCTGACGCGTTCCAGCGTCGAGTAGCTGGGATCACCTGCACGCTGGCGCAACTGCCGGAGGTCGCGCGTGAAGCCTTTGGCGGCCGATGCCTTGTCGGGGTCCATAAAGCTCGCCTCGCTGCTCTCCCGTGCGCGAACGCAGACTCACCGGATTGAGGACATCCTAATCCATCCGGAATCCTCCGGCCTCTTCCGGAATCTTCTCCCGGAAGGCCGCCGTAGCCATTGCACTGGCCATCGTGCAGAGATAGCGACGTAATCGTCGCAGGTCATTAGCTATTTATTAATGGTCACTAGTGGTCGACTATTTTATGTTCAACAATTTACGCCGGACCGGCCACTGACGGGTGACCCTGTTAGCCCTATTGCCAATTCCGGAACAGTCGAACTGGTCTCCTCAGCCGAGTTGTCCGGCACGTCCGGATCGCGTTCGGTCGTTAGACGTGAGATCCGTGGTATGCAGAACGATGCTAGCGCCATCACCGTCACCAGGCCCAGGAATATCTCGACCGCCACCTGAATACCGAAGTTTTGGATGAAAACTCCGCCGAGGAGTGGGCCGATCCCAAAAGCCGCTATCGTCATCACTTGGCCAATGCTGGTAACACGGCCAAGCATGCCGTTTTTCAACTTCTTGACAAGGTAGATGCCAAACTGTATGTTGCCGATCGAGCCGGCAAACCCCAAGATGAGCATAACGATGGCAATGCACCAGGCAAGGCGAACCCCGCTAAGCGCGAGAAACGCCAGGGCCGCACCCCACGCAACTAGCTGGATCTGCAGCCAGAACCTCCTGATCGGCTTCGGCAGTCGCTTGGCGATCGCCGATCCGAACGCTCCGCCGACGCCCGATGCCGCAAGTACAATGCCGATCGCGACCGCAGATAGCTTGTTATCATGTGCCTCGACGAGAAACATCATGATGAGCGCCTGAGCGATCAGCGTCGTAAACGACATCAGCACCATTGTGGTGCTTGCCCTCAAGTCGCCTTTAAGCCACTGGAAACCAGCAACGATTTCGCTGCGCAACAGGCGTTTCGCAGTTGTTTCGGCGGTCCCTTCCGGATCCGCACGAGGCCCGATCATGAGAAGGGTGCCGATCGAGGCGATGAACGAAACAAAATCTGCAAGGAACGGCGCATAGGAGGTTACAGTAAAGAGCCATGGTCCGATGGGCCTGCCTGCTAGGATGGCGGCATGCGCCCTGACCTCGACTGAGGCTTGACAGTTGGCCAAGTCCAATTTATTATTGTCACGCTTATCGCGCTCCAGGAGCCGACTCATGAAGCGCCGGTCGGCGAGCATCCAGAATATCTCGAGGATCTCCTCGATGATCATGTACAGCATCAGAACATATATGCTGACATGCCAGCTGGACGCCCATAGATAGAATACGACCCAGACCACGGCCAATCCGCGCATGACCTCGCTTGCGAGCATGACGAACCACGGGTCCCAGCGATCGACCAAAGCCCCCACGGGAATGTAAGCCAGCAGGCTCGGCGCGATCCCGGCGCATGTGATCAAATCAGCGATAAATGGCGATCGATTGATGTTCAGCACGAGGACGGGAAACGCAATGGTAGATATCCGGCTGCCAAGCATGGAGATTGACGAACCGAGCATCAGGGCACGAAACGATGCAGAACTGTTGACCAGGACACTAAGCGTTGATGACCGGGACACCATAGCCCGAACGAGTCGCGCGTGCCACGGTGTCGCACGATCGGACCCGAGTACGTCAGTTGCACGGCCGACAGCCGCGGGATGCGCATCCGTAGTCGTCGCGACCGCTGTCTCTGACATCTCCCCCCAGCCCAGTCGCCACGCCGCGACCGCCGCGCGGGACATCACTTAGCGTGCCACGGCTACGCTGCCGCTTTAGGACCTTACCACATTATCGTTACTGCCATGCAACGCCATCACCATTAGTCATCGCTGCGACACTGGTCGCTATTTCGACATGGGTGATGATCCATGATTTAAGTATTTCATAGGCATTCGCCCGGGCATGCCAAAATCGGGTCCCTGCGGTGGCAGAATTCGGGCTGGATTCGATGGCAGCATGTTACCAGTGCGGCTTTATGTGACAGACGTTACTTTTGTGCTGATTTGCGGTGTGACGTGTTTACTTGTCCGTAACCGCCATCGCCCCGGAAGGCTTGCCTGTGCGATAATTTCCGGCATGGGGCAGCGCGCGGGACTCGAATGGCCGGCCAGCCTCGACGTTTCCGCCTTGCGGGCAAGTGGCTGGGCACCGCTTCCCTTCACCGAGTTCATCATGAAGGTGCACAGCCGGTGCGATCTGTCCTGCGATTACTGCTATATGTACGAGATGGCCGACCAGTCGTGGCGCAGTCAGCCTCGGGCGATGTCACCTGAGATCGCGGAGTTGACCGCGCGGCGCATTGGCGATCACGCCCGAACACACGCCCTCGAGCAGATCACGCTCATCTTGCATGGTGGCGAGCCTTTGCTGGCTGGCCAGGATCTCATCCGCCGCCTCGTAACCGCAACTCGACTGGCCGTCGGCCCCGACACCACGGTAGACGCTGCCATGCAAACCAACGCGGTCGGCCTGAGTCACGCATACCTATCGCTCTTTGACGAACTTGGCGTTCGTATCGGGGTGAGCATTGACGGGGACGTTCAAGCTCACGATAGGCATCGGAGATTTGCGAGCGGTCGCGGTAGTTATCTGGCGGTTGTGGCGGCACTCGACCGGCTGCGGAAGTTTCCGCACCTGTACAGTGGCCTGCTGGCGACGATCGACCTGCGCAATGATCCGGTCCGGACCTACGAGGCGCTCGCCGACTTCGACCCGCCCCGCATGGACTTCCTGCTGCCACACGGGACATGGGCGCGCCCACCCCCCGGCCGGGTGCCGGATGTGACCGCCACGCCGTATGCGGACTGGCTGATCGCCGTCTTCGATCACTGGTATCCGAGACCACGGAGCCGGATCAGGCTCTTCGAGGAGATCATGCGGTTGGTGCTCGGTGGTGCCTCGACCACCGAGCTCATCGGGCTGGCGCCGGTCCGGATGGTAGTCATCGAGACCGACGGCTCGATCGCGCAGGAAGATACACTCCGGGTTGCCTTCGACGGTGCGCCCGCCACGGGCCTTCACGTATCCCGCGACTCATTCGACGTCGCCTTGGAACGCCCGGAGATCGCGGCCCGCCAGATCGGGGAACGGGGACTCTCCCCACAGTGCCGGGCGTGCGACATCCGCCGGGTCTGCGGCGGGGGCCTGTACTCCCACCGGTACCGCGATGGCACCGGCTTCGCCAACCCCTCGGTGTACTGCCCGGACCTGATGGCCCTCATCGGCCACATCCGGGACCGGATGGCGGCCGACATTCAGGCTCGGATGCAGAGGAAGGCACCCGACTGAGCATGGAACACCACGGAATACCGCAGGAGCAGTTCATCGAACTGGCCCGCGGCGGCGGGGGGATTGAGGCGATCGAGACCCTCGTAGCGGCGCAGCACAGCAGGCACCTGATCCTGCTGCGCGGAGTGCTTCAAGTGGCCTGCTCAGGAGGACGGCCCGAGGACCAGCTTGCCGTGGCGGGCTATCACCTCCTCGCCAAGGTCCAAGAGCGCGATCCCGGTGCAGCAGCGACGGTCATCCGGTACCCATCGGTGGGCGCGTGGGCACTGCACACGCTCCGGGGAACCGGAACCATACCCGGCACCGGCCCTGGCGGCCTGGCAGCCGTTGCGGCGGCAGCGGCGATCAGGGCGAAGATCCCGGCCGAGATCGAAGTCCCGGTGACCAACGGCAAGGTCTTCCTTCCGTCGCTGGGTGCCGCCGACGCCGACGGCAGCAGCATCGCGCTGGTCCGGACAAACCCCGCGGAGATCCGCTCGGCGCACGCGCGAGTAGCGATGGCATCGGACTCGCCGCGCTGGCATGAACAGCGCTCCATCCGCGCTGGATCACTGAGCGTCCTCGTCGATGACCTGGATCCGTTCCGGATGCCGGCCGATGACGGCGAGCCGACGGGCCGGCTCACGCAGCCGGAGGTGACGGAGCTGGCGGATATGCTGCAGGACGCGTGGGAGGTGCTGGACCCGGCGAGCGCGGCCGACATCGCCGCCCTGGTCACCGTGATAGTGCCGTACCAGGCACCTGATTCCGGCTATGTCAGCACGAGCTCGCCGGAGTCGTTCGGGGCCATTGCCATGTCCCGCCAGTTCGACCGCTACATGTGCGCCGAGACCCTCATCCATGAGGCGCAGCACCTGAAGCTCTGCGCCGTGCTGGACCTCGTCCGGCTCACCCTCCCCGACGACGGGCAGCGCTATTACGCGCCCTGGCGGGACGACCCTCGGCCGGCGAGCGCGCTGCTCCAGGGTGCCTATGCGTTCCTCGGCGTCAGCGGCTTCTGGCGGCGGCAGCGGCACGCCGTTGCCGACCCCGTGATCCGGGCGCGGGCCGAGGCCGAGTTCGCCCGGTGGCGACACGGCTCCGCCATGGCCGTCCGCACCCTGCTAGACAGCGGCCAGCTCACGCCTGCCGGCCACGACTTCGTCCGAGAAATGGAGCGCGTGCTCCAGGGCTGGCTAGACGAGCCGGTCTCCACCGAGGCCCTCGCCGCTGCCGAGCACAAGGCAGGCCTGCACCGCGAGAGATGGCGCACGGCCAATCAAGGCGGCACCGACCGGGACGACGGCGCTGCGCCAATTGCCACGACAGGCGTGGCCTGACGACCGGTCAGATCGGGGGCGGGTCGAAGTCGGGATCGAGTCGCCCGCCTCGCGCGGCCACCACCGTGTCCGGGTTGGCCTCGCCCAGCCACTCCCTCATCTGCGCCAGCGTGCGCTCTTGGAGTTCCAGCCCACCCTGCTCATCGCCGGCCGCGATCTTGTCTAGCGCCAGGTTGGCGGCGCATCCAAGCGTGGAAGGATGCTCCTGCCCCAGCAGCGATGTCAGGCGGTCGAGCGTGTTCTGGCCAAGTTCCTGGGCCTCATCCAGGAGTCCCAGCATCGCGAGGTCGCTGGCCAGGTTGGTGGACACCGTCAGCGTGTAGTGATGATCGCGCCCGAGGCGCGCGTCCAGGCCGGCCAAGGCCTCCTCGTTCAGCCGTCGCGCCTCAATGGCATCGCCCTGGATCCGCGTCAGCAGTGCCTGGTTGCCGAGGCAGCCGTAGTTATACGGGTGCTCGGGCCCATACGCCGCCGGATAGCGGGCCACGGTGTCCTTGGCCAGCTCGAATGCCCGGGCATGGTGCTCCTCGCTGATGGTCCGCAGCATGTTGCTGAGGCTGATCCCGATCGCCAGCGTGTCCGGGTGGTCCTCACCGAACCGCCGCCTGGACAGGTCGAAACTGCTTTGGGCCATCTCCAGCGCTTCCGGGCGCCGGTCCGGGAACTTCCGGCTCACGATCGTGAAGGCGTTGGTGCTGCGCAAGGTGGCGATGTGCTCAGTCCCCAGGTCTTCCTGGCCGAAGTCCAATGCCTCCTGGAGGACATCCAGCGCGGCGCGGTAGTCACCAAGCAGCCGCAGCGCCCACGCCAGGCCGTTCCAGGCGGCGAGCAGGTCCGCGGACGTTATTTCCGTTGCTTCCAGGCTCATCAGCGGGAAGACGTACTGGTACATGTCCTTGGCGGCGCGATAGTTACTGTTCAGGCCGAAGTCGAGGGCAAGGCTAGTCAGCAGCCGCAGGGTCCGTGAGTGCCGCTGACCGAACGCGTCCTCCATCAGCGCCCGCGTTTCGGCATCCCACTCCCGGGCAGCCCGGAAGTCGCCGCGTGCCCGCAGGTCCGCGCCGAATGAGTTGCGCAGGAACAGCGTCAGCTCGTCGCTCTCGCCCAGGATGGCCCGGGCCTTGACCAGCACGCCCTCGGTCAGGTCATACGACTCCTGGTAACGCCCGAGCGCCCGGAGCACGTTGCCGAGGTGGCGCTGAGCCCGCAGGACATCGGGACTGTCCGCCCCGGAGTCCTTCGTCCACTGGTCGATGAACCGCTCGGTGAGGTCCAGGCAGGACGTGTAGTCGGTCGACTGGTAGAGATAGCGCATCATGTTCAGCGCGAGCTCCCGCACCGCCGGCTCCTGCGACTTGGCCAGCTCGGTGGACTCCGAGGCCACGTGGGGCAGCAGGTCACGCCAGCGCGGCCACGTGGCAGCGCTGTCGGGGTCCTTCGGCGCGGCCGCGGCCAGGATGAGGTGTACCTCGCGCCGGTACCGTGCCTGCTGCTCAGGAGTGAGCTCGGCTCGCAGCAGGGCCTGGATCAGCCGGTGCACCGAGACCGACTTGCCATCGAGCCTCACGAGGGCGAACCGGCCAAGCTCCCGGATGGCCCGGGCCAGCAGGATCGGGTCCGAGATCACGCTCGACAGCGGACTGCCCGGAGAAGACTGGGCACCCTGGCGGAAGACGTCCCGCGGAATGGGCTCGGGACCGAAGAACGCACAGCACCGCAGCAGTTCCCGGGCCTGCGGCAACTGGCCCTGCAAGGTGGCCACCGAGAGCTTCCAAGTGGCGGTCATCGACATCGGGTAGTCCGGGGGCATCCCCTCGGACATGATCGAGGCAACCTGCTCATCGAGCAACCGGAGGTATTCATCGACCGGCATCCCGGTCTCAGCCAGCATGGCGCCTGCCTGCTCCAAGGCGAGCGGGAGGTCGCCCAGTTTCCCCGCGAGGCGGTCGGCGTCCTGTTCGGAGAGCACGCTGGGCACCCGCTTGCCGAGGAACTCCTTGCTCTCCTGCCGGGTGAACACGTCCATTGGCACCGTGTTGATGACCGACTGCCAGCGGTGGTTCCGGGAGGTGATCAAGACGTCGCCGGGACCCCGGGGAATGAGCTCGATGATTTCTTCCGGCTGATCCGCGTTGTCGAAGATCAGCAGCCACCGGCCAAACGGGTCGCCGCGCCGCAACGCATCCAGCACAGCCTGGATGGCACCGTCGATGCCCTGGGCCGGCGCGGTCTCCAGGCCGAGGCGAGCGGCGAGTTGCGCGAGCGAACCGCGCACCAGCGGCAACTGGTCGGCCGGGATCCACCACACTAGGTCGTAGTCCGAGCGGTGCCGGTACGCGTACTCGATGGCGATTGCCGTCTTTCCCACGCCGCCAAGTCCCTGAACTGCCTGGGGCAGCGGATCCTCAGGATTTTGCTCAGGAAGGACCGCGGTAATCCGGCTCGATGCACCCTGCCGCAGACGCGCCAGAATGTCGACCCGACCCGTGAAATTCTTGTTCCTCGTTGGGACATTGCCCCAGATCGCTGGCACACCCGGAACCGGTGTCCCCGCATCGGTCACCGTCATGCACCGATGCTATATCCCGTACAATCCTCGTTGGATCAGTCGACCATGCTCGCCTATAAAAATATTATTGATAAGTAATCTTTGATACGGCGCGAACGCAGAGTTCTGTGAAGGAAGTGACTCAGGATGCCATGAATCCATGCTCATGACATTTCGGCGGACCAGCTCTCGACAGGACATCCAAAACCATGTATCTGTCAATCAAGGGGCGCTTCGCCCGAAGCGCCCTTGAGCAGTCGCGGCCGCCAAGGCCCACAAGGCCAGCCCGCGGTGAGGAGTGAAGATGAGCGTCTACATCGCAGACGGTCTGCTGGATGTCCGCGGGTGCAGCCTGGCGGACCTGCAATCCGCCGACCTGGGCAACGCACTGGACCGGATCCTCTCGTCAAGCAGCGGATGCAACTTCAACAGCTTCGGTTCACAGATCTGACAGATCCGACAGAGTGTTAAACCTCCAGCTGAGACATCCGCGACTCCTTGGCACCCTCCGGTTTCAAGGCGGCAGCCGTGTACCGGCGCTCCCGCATGGCGTAATGTACTGTCTGGGAGCCGCTGTCCACGGCACGCCAGAGCCGAATTGGGAAGGACCAGTTCGATGCGCAAGATCGCGGGTAATCCAGTGGGCAATCCGTACCCTGGCTGGCGTGCGTTCCGGGAAGCAGATCAAGATCATTTCTGCGGCCGGGACAAGGACAGGGCCGCGGTCATCGAACTGTGGACGGAGAATCGCCTGACGGTCGTCACCGGTCCCGTTGCGAGCGGCAAGACCTCTTTGCTGCAGGCCGGCGTGTACCCGAAGGTCAAGGAGGAGCAACCGGGCGCGCTGCCCCCCGCACAGCTCACGCATGGCATGACGTTCCCGTTCGCCGTGCTCCCTGAGCACAATCCGTACACCTACGCGCTGCTGAGAGCCTGGTCCCCGACCGAGGTCCCCATCCGGCTCGCCGGCCGGACCGTGAGCGAGTTCCTCCGCCAGTTCGGCCGACGACACGATCACACCGTGTTCGCGCCGATCGATCAAGTGGAGGACATCGCGGTGGACGCGAGCGAGGGACTGCGCCGGACCTGGCGCAGGCAGTTCCTCGAGGACCTCGCACGGGCTTGCGATGCCACGCCGCGTCTCCACCTGCTGCTCGTCGCCCGCCCTGAAGCACTTGACACGATCACCGCGTCGCTGGGAACTGGCGCGCGCTACGAAGTAGGACCGCTGACGGTGGACAATGGCCTGCAGGCCATGACAGAGCCCGCCATGCGGGCGGGACGGACGTTCGCGCCGGGCGCCGCGCGGCAGCTCATCGATGACGTGCGGACCTACCGGATCGTCACTGTCCAGGGTGGCCGCACCATCCAGGCTGACCGGATCGAGCCGGCGCTGCTGCAGGCGGTCTGCCACCATCTGTGGCGCGGCCTGCAAGACGATCGCCCAGAGATCAGCGAGTGGGAGGTTCGCGAATCCGGCGACGTCGACTCCGCGCTCGCGGAGTACTGCGCCGAGGCCATCGCCAAGGTTGCCGCCGAGCACAATCTGAAGGTTCAGCGGGTGCACTCCTGGCTGCTCAGTACCTTTGTTACCGACAGTGGCGTGCGGGGGATGGCGTATGAAGGGCTGACGCTCACCGGCGACATGCCCAACGGCGTGGCGAGAAGCCTCGTGGACTGGCACCTCCTGTCCAGCGAAGTCAGGTCGTCGGCACGCTGGTATCAGCTGCTGAGTGACCGGCTGATCGAGCCACTGCGCCACGCGAACATCAAGCTGCCCGCTCCGCCCACTGCGGACGATTACCTGCGGGCAGCCAAGCGCCAGCTTGCGCTCGGAGAGATTGACCGGGCACGCGAGCTCGCCAGCTGTGTTGTCCGCCTCGCTCACGGCCCGCGCAACCACGATGGCATGCGCACCCTGGCTGACGCTGAGGTCCTACTCGGAAACGTGGCACACGAGCAAGACGACCCCAGCGGGGCGCTGCCGCATTACAGCCGCGCAATCAGCCTGCTGGACGCCGCGGGCGACCCAGGCGGGGCCGTGAGCTGCCTCGCCGCCGTAGGCCAGACACTGCTTGCCCTGGGCAGCGTTCCAGGGCAGGCTAGCGAGAACCGCATCAGGGATGCGGTGGATAAGCTCCGCGCCGCGGTCGGCCTCGCTCCAAGTGCGCTAGCCCTGCAGACCCAACTCGCCCTCGCGCTGTGGCAACTCGGGGAAGGGGAGGCAGCGGTCGCCGTCCTCAACGGAGTCCTCGGGGTTGACGGCGGCAACCGGGAGGCCCTCCGAGCGCGCGGCGAGATCCTCGCCGACATAGGCGAAGCGACCAGCGCCAAACTCGACCTTGAACGGCCGTCGGTACGCGACCGCGCCTCGGCACTGGCTGCACACGGCCTGGCGATGGCCGAGCTGGGCGACTATTCAAGGGCAACCGAGGAAATCGACGCAGCGAGGACATCTGCCCCACATGATGGCCGCGTGCTCTTCTACGCTGCCCGCGCGTCGGCCCTGAAGGGCGACAAGGTCACCTCCTGGGAACTGGCCCAGCAAGCGGTCGATGCGACCAATCCCCCGCTGTCACCCTCCCATCGTGATGCCGCGATCAAGCTGGCCGGGCATGAGTGAGGTGTCCCGCAACGCGGGCCCATCGTAAAGAGCCGCTTGAGCCGCTGACTTGAACTCCTTGATGCACCGCTCGAGCCCGGTGGTGTCCGGGCGCTGTGTCGAGGCGCGCAGCGCCAGGGTCTGCGGATCCGCCACAATGCCGACGAGCAGGTTAGCCGCGTCGGCCACTGCATCCGCGGGGGTAGCAAGTTGGGGCAGCGCCAAGCCGATCTCATCGGCCTGGCCGGTGATGTTGGCGGCGCGCTGGCGGATGTCCCACGCACGTGCGAGCTTGTCGACGCCGGAGTACTCAAAGTAGTTGTCGACCGCCACCCGGAAGTCTCGCGCCGTCTGCAGCAGCACGGCGCAGTCCTTGCGTCTTTCCTCCAGGCTCCGGCGTCGATCGAGTTGCGCCCGCTCCTGGCGGTCGCGCTTGTCCTTCCCCCTGCCCTGAATGGCGGAGACAATGAGGGGAATGGCACCTGCGACGATGGGGGCGGCCGCAGCGAGGACAGCGACCGCGAAGGGAACGTCAGGCATCCTTCATTGTCGCCGCCGATTCGACCTGTTTGCCCCCTTTGCTCCGCTTACAGGTGGTCGAGCCTGCCGTCCTTCGCGCCGGCGAGAAAGTCCCGCCACTCGTCGCGAGTGAGCGTGACGATGGCGTCCGGGGACAGGGAGCTTCGGAGCATGATCACATCACCCCGCGCCGCGACCTCCGCGCACGCTCCCCCCTCACAAGTCCGGTGCCACATTGGCTGGCCTGCTGCGTCATGATTCACTGCGCCCCCAAACTGGGTCACCCAACCGGTCAGCGCACATGTTCACCCGCATGTGCGCGCCCGCATGTCCAACCCTGAGGGAAACATGACATTTCCATGTTTGTCAATACGGGAGCGCCGTCACGCAACCCTGAAGGAAACCTGCAACGGCACCCCTGCCATGAACGCCACAACATGACCGCCACAACCTGACCGCCACAACCTGACCATCATCAAAAACGTACGGGCCAGCGCGACAAGCGCCGGCCCGCAACGCCGAAGATGCGTTAAGCTCGCTTCATGGGAGGTCATCAAAGTCGCCGAGCTTGGCGCCGGCCAGGAACGCATGCCACTCCTGCACGGTGAATCGCGTAACACCTCCATCCAGGTTCCCGGTGTTAGCGATCACGATGGACTCGCCCTGACGGGACACCCCCACGCACGTGCCCCCGTCGCATAGGCTCGACACGCGCCACCCAGAGTTATCCTGGGCAGCCGAATTAGTGGACATCTAGGTCCTTTCGGTTAATTTATGTTAAAACTACGCCCAGGAGTCGCGGGAGAGCCGTCACCCGTCGGCGTAGCTCTTCAGGACATCAGTCATGAACTGCACCGACTTTTGAGGGTTGAGTGCTGCGTCACGCAAGTGCTCGACGGCCTCGCGGTACCGTTCTATGTCCGTGCTGCGCTCATAGTAATGGTCACCGCCGAGGCCTTCAACGAACACCACCGGACGCAGCAACGGCCCAGCGAACTCCAAGAGCACGAACATACTATCGGCCGCTGCGCAAGCTCCGGCCTCAAATGGTATGACCTGGACGGTGACCTTGCCTGCCTGCACAAGATCCAGGATCTTTTTTAGTTGTCCGGCCATCGCGTCCCCGCCGCCAACTGGGCGGCGCAAGACAGCCTCGTCAAGCAGGACCCGGTAGCGGGGCGGATTATCGTCATCAAGCCGTTCTTGCCTCCGCAGCCGCGCCTGGGCACGCTGGTCGTGAACGTCCGGGGCAATTCTCGGCAGGACAGCCCTGATAATCTCGCGGGCATATGTCTCGGTCTGCAGCAGCGCCGGCACGTAATACATGGAGTAATGAGTGATCGAGGTGGCTTCCTGCTCAAGGCCGATGTATGGGTACAGGTCGAGATCCTCATACTGGGTCCACCAGCCCTGCTCCCTGGCCTGCCGCGTCAGCCTCATGAACTCGCTGGTCGTCGCCTCGTCCAAGCTGTACAGCTCGCACAACTCCCGGATGTCGCGCAGGACCGGACGGCGCGCCCCAGTTTCCAGCCGGCTGACCTTGGCGGCGGAGCACATGAGCTTGTCCGCCACTTCCTCGACCGTCAGGCCACGGCTCGTGCGGATCTTGCGCAGCCGCAGGCCAAGCTCTCGCTGCCGAACGGTGGGGCTCGCATCAGGCATCGCAACTCGCTCCTCGCTGAACTCGCCAGCTTCGACCGATTCGCCGCCCCGTCCAGCGCCGACGACCCTCCCCTTTGGGGGGTGCGGGGGGCGCCCTCCGGGGGGCGCCGTAATCGCGACTTCACGTCAAAAAGGCCCATGCCAGAGGCATGTGCCTGTCCTATCACAGAACGTCGCAGATAACCAAGAGTCATTCCCGGCAGAACATGGTCACTATGTGTGATCAATTCGCCGTCACGCTAGCCGGCGCTCGGTCGCCCATCTTGTCAGCTGGTGACGTGAGGACAGCTGCAGCTTCCGCAGCACCGACGACACGTGGGTCTCCACGGTCTTCACCGAGATGTACAGCTCGCGGGCAATCTCCTTGTACGTGTAGCCTTGCGCGATCAGCCGCAGCACCTCCCGCTCCCGCGTTGTGAGCTGGTCCAGTTCGGGGTCGAACGACGGCTTCACCGGCTCCGCGGCATCACCCGCCCCGCCAGAGGCGAACGCGTCCAGCACGAAGCCGGCGAGCCGGTGGCTGAACACCGCGTCTCCCGAGGCCACCCGCCGGATCGCGTCCAGCAGTTCGGCGGTCCCGATCGTCTTGGTCACGTAGCCGCGCGCGCCGGCCCGGATCACCCCGATCACGTCCTCCGGCGCGTCCGAAGCCGACAATGCCAGGAACCTGACCTCCGGGAACCGCTCCCGCACCGCCGCCACGACGGCAGCCCCGCCACCGGCCGGCAAGTGCACGTCCAGCAGCACGACATCAGGCTGCACCTCCTCGATGAGCGAGATGGCCGGGGCCACGTCATCGGCCTCGCCCACCACCTCCACGGCTCGCCCGAGCTCCGAGCGCACCCCGGACCTGAAGATCCCGTGGTCATCCACGAGCACCACGCGGGGTGTCCCGCCGGGGCTCATGAGGCACTCCGGACCGCGCCGAGCGGCATCTTCAGCGACACCTTTGTTCCCTCCCCAATGGCCGTCTGCACCGTTACCGTACCGCCGTGCCTGGCCATCCGGCCATGAATGGACTCGGCCATCCCCTTGCGATCGCCGGGGATGGCAGCGGGGTCGAACCCGCGCCCCCTGTCCCGGACCACCACTTCCACGTCCTGCCCGGTGACCTCAGCGAACAGCGAGATCACCGGCACCTGGGCCCACTTGGCCGCGTTCACCACCGCTTCCCTGGCCGCCTCCAGCAGCGCCCCCAAGTCGTCGTTGAGCGGGCAGTCGCCCACGGTCACCACCTCGACCGGCACTCCGTGCCGCGCCTCAGCGTCCTGCTGAATCCGCCGGACGCCCTCCACGAGCGACGTCACCTCCGACATGCTTCCCGGGGCCCGGCCTTCGAACAACCAGGCCCGCAGCTCCCGCTCCTGGGCCCGGGCCAGCTGCGTGACCTGCGCCGGGTCATCCGACCGCCGCTGGATCAGGGCCAGCGTCTGCAGGACGGAGTCGTGAACCCGCGCCGCCATGTCGGACCGCTCTTCCGCCCGCGCCCGCGCTTGCCGCTCCAGCACAAGGTCCCGGGCGATCCGCAGCCACCACGGTCCCAGCAGGAGGACAAATGCCCCAATGACCAAAACGACTCCGATCACCGGCCGCACCACGGCGTATGTCTCGCGCGAGGACAGCACGAAACCGAGCCCGGCTGCGAACAGCACGCCCGCGAGGCCAAGCCTGACCATGGAGGCCCGGCGGGTCCCCTCCGGCCCCAGGTTCTCCAGTGGCGCGACGATCCGGCGCAGCCTGGCCTGCTCGTGTTCGGAGCCGTTGCGCCAGACCAGGACCAGGCACGCGCCGGTGACCACCTGCGGCCAGCCCCAGCTCTCCAGGAAGGTCGCGTTGAAGACGCCGCTGATCAGCAAGATCACCGTGAGCAGCGAGGCCACCGCGACCGCGAGCGCGATCCCCCGCGAGTCATGCCGCGCCCGGCTCCAGATGCTGGCAGTGCCTTCCGCGACGTCCCCTTCGCTCCCGCCTTCCGGGATCAGCAGCCACGCGACGCAGTAGAGGGGAACCGCGACTCCTTGGAAGAGCGCCGCGATGATGAGCACGATGCGCGCCGTCGTCGGATTGAGCGGGCCGCACCGGGCGATCCCGGCCGCGACGCCGCCGACTAGCCGGTCCTCCGGGTCCCGCCGCAGCGATTGCCAGTTCCACCGGCCATGCCAACGCTGCATCCGGGCCTGCCGCCAGCCGCCGCGGTGCCAGGGACCGTGCGGGAAGTTCCCTTCCTCCGGGCTGCGCGGCGGCCACGTCGGTTCGTTCATGCTCCCATCATCGCCTGAGCACCCCGGTGGGCACATCGGGATCTCCCCTGACCCGGCCCCTGAAAGCCCTACCTGACCCTGATTCCCCCCGTGGGGTATCAGGGTCCGTTCGGGGTCATACCCGATGTGCCGAAGTGGCTTCGGGACGCATCCTGAAGCCATGAACGCGAAAGTTCCCCTGCAGCGCGCCGTCAACGGGCGCATGGTGGCCGGCGTCGCGGCCGGCCTCGCTGACTACCTCGGCGTGGACGTCACGATCGTCCGCGTCGGCTTCGTCCTCGCGGCGATCCTCGGCGGCGGCATTGGCATCCCCGCCTACCTGGCCTGCCTGCTCCTCATCCCGGAAGAGGGCCAGGACCGCTCCATCGCCAACTCGATGATCGACTCGATCCAGGGCGGGCGGTGAGCACCATGGCCACGTCCCCTACCGACCGGCTGCGGGCCACGCTGTTCGGCTTCGGCGCTCCTGACCCGAACATGCGGGTCTCTGACGCGGAACGCGCCGAGGTCGCCGACCGGCTCGCTCACCACTTCAGCGACGGCCGGCTCGACCAGGCCGAGTTCGACGAGCGCGTCAGCCGCGCCATGGCCGCCAAGACGTTCGGGGACTTCCAGGGCCTGTTCGACGACCTGCCGAACCTGGCCGGCGACCCCTCCGATGCTCCGGCCGACACCCCGGCTGGCAGCCCGTTCAGCGCGCCGAACGCCACGGGGACGCCGTCCCCAGCCGCCTGCTACGGGCTGCGGCGCCACCGGCGCGGGCCGTTGCGCGCCGTGCTGCTCGCCGTGCTGGTGATCGTGGCCGCCAACATCGCCTGGCACGCGGTGACCGGATGGATCTTCCCGGGGCTGTGGCTCGTCTTCCTGGTCGCGATCATCGTGATGGTGTCCGGGAACGGCCGCCGCCACCGGAACTGACCCGCCGGTGGGCTGGCGCCCCAACCCGGAGAAAAGCGGACCCTGATCCCGCAGGAGGATCAGGGTCCGCTCCAGTTGTGCTCAGCGAGGCTCTGCTCCCTGAGGCTGTGCCCGACACCAGGGCCGCCCCAGCGACCTACGGGCGCACCTCATAGACGAGGTTGAATGGGGTTTCCGCCGCGCGGCGGAACCGGGTGAACCCGGCGTCGGCGGTCACCTGCCGGATCGCGGCCTCGCCGGCCTGCGCACCGAGGGCGTAGCCGCCTGGCTGGGACAACGCGTTCGGCACGCACAACTGGGTCGAGGCGTTGTAGTACACCCGCCCGACCGGGTTCATGTTGCCGGCCACGTCGTCGGCTGCGTGCGGTTCGACCACCAGCCAGGTGCCATCCGGCTTGAGTGCCTGCCGGATGTGCCTGGCCGCCGCCAGCGGGTCGCCCATGTCGTGCAGGCAGTCGAACGTCGCGGCGAGATCGTAGCCGCTGCCTGAGAACGATGCCGCCGACGCGACCTGGAAGTTCACCCGGTTGGCAACCCCGGCGTCGGCGGCTCGCTTGCACGCGACCTCGATCGACTTGTCGTGGTAGTCAGAGCCGGTGAACCGGGAATTCGGGTATTCCTGGGCGAGCAAGATGGTGGAGGCGCCGAGCCCGCAGCCGATGTCGGCGACCTTTGCGCCGGCCTTCAGCTTGTCGACCACGCCTTCCAGTGCCGGGATCCAGGACGGGATGAGGTTGGCGATGTAGCCGGGCCGGAAGAACTGCTCGCACCCGATGAACACGCCCTCGTCGTGTTCGTGCCAGCCCATTCCGGCCCCGGTGCGGAACGCCTCTGTGATGCGCGGCTCGGCCTTCAGGGTGCCGAGCGCGAGCACGAACGCGCCGGGGACGTAGACGCCTCCGTCCGGGTTCGTCAGCGCGAATGCCTGCTCCTCGGTCATCGAGTAGGTGTCTGTCGCGGGGTCGTACTCGACGTACCCGCCGGCCGCCTGGCCGCGCAGCCACTCGGCGACGTACCGGGGACTGGTCTGCGTCCGGTGGGCGAGTTCCTCGGCGCTGGCGGGATCGGTGGCGAGCGCCCGGTACAGGCCTAGGCGGTGCCCGATGACCACGTTCCCGGCCGCGAAGGTGGCCCCTAGGTCGGTGACGAACCGGCCGAGGAACTCTTGCAGCTTGTCCATGTCGATAGCCATGATGTGCCTCTCTTTGGTTGATGTGTTCGGAAGTCGTTATGGATGAAAGACGGGGTGCTGGGAATGCGACCCCACTCGGCCCAGGAGCCGTCGTAGACCCGGACCCGGTCGCGGCCCAGCAGGC
>Ga0210389_10000847_pt1 | contig 25984 bp, 24 predicted proteins | sample IncBWH28OmetaG_FD_160127 | JGI IMG/M metagenome (GOLD analysis project Ga0210389, IMG submission 160127) | Forest soil microbial communities from Barre Woods Harvard Forest LTER site, Petersham, Massachusetts, United States - Inc-BW-H-28-O ...
TAACGAGCCTGCCACGATTAATATCGGCCTTTTCCAGATCGTAAGGGTGTTGCGTGTAGAGCGCCTCGGCGATCTGCTTGTCGGTGATCACAATGACACTGATTTGATACTGCTCCGCAAGATTGAAGGCGACCGGCATCAGATCGAAGGCATCCTGGCTGTTGCTAACCGAGATTACGCAGCGGGTGAATTCACCGGCAGAGCAGTGCGCGGCCTGTAACAGACCGCCCTGAGCCGTCCAGGTCGGCAGACCGGTCGCCGGACCCGGGCGCTGCGCCAGCACAAACACCGTCGGGTTCTCGATCATCGCATTCAGAGACAGTGTCTCGCTCATAAGATCAAACCCGACACCGGAGGTGGCAGTGAGCGCGCGGGTTCCCATGTACATCGCCCCGCTCACGATCTGCGCCGCAGTGATTTCGTCTTCAGCCTGCTTAACCACCATGCGAGTCTTGTTTTCCAATCCGGCGATGAATGACAGCAGCGGGCTGGAGGGCGTCATCGGATAGGCGGCATAAAGCCGGACCCCCGCATGGAGTGCGCCGAGTCCCATCGCCTGACTGCCGGTAATCAAAAGGTGGCGGGCGACATCCTTGTCAGGCGACGGCAACGCGACCGAGATCGCCCCTTGCTCCGGATCGACAAAGGAATATCCCTCTTCAATGCATCGCATGTTGAGTTCGAGCAGAGCCTTCTTTTTCGCAAACGCCTCCCCGACGAGCGATTTGATGGCGTCAATATCCTGACCAAGCATAGACCAGACAAAGGCGGTCAGCAGCACGTTCGAAAGAATTGCCCTTGCACCGAGGCGATTGAGGATATCATCAACTGGGAAATAGATGACGCGAACGCCGCGCTCCGCGATCAGTTTCTGATGATGCTCCGGAAACTGCCACCCAGGCGTCACGTGCAGCACGATCCCTCCCTGTTTCAGTTCCCCTATATTCTGCTCGAGGCCGTGATGGTTGAGCGCTAGAAGCACGTTCACTTTTGTTTCGGTGCTGCGGATGCGTTGATTCGAAATGTCGAGCTGATAGCTCGCATGCCCGCCCTTGATCAGCGAGGGGTACTCGCGGTAGCCGAACACGCAATATCCGGATCTTTTCAGACCTTTGGCGACAATCGCGCCAATGGAGTTTATTCCCTGTCCGGAAGCACCGGCAATTTTGAGAGAAATGCGGAGCATCGCCTAACACCAATCTGCCGGCTTCGAAGCATCCACTAACTGTTTGCCCCAAACTCTTACTGCCTCCTCCTGGCCGTAGGGCTCGTCTATGATTTTAAGCGTTGGAGCGATCAGCCGGCCGTGATGGGCCTTAACGTAGTGCTGCAAATGATCTGCCGCTCGCGCCATGTAGAAGTATCGATGGTCCCCAAGCCCGATGCACGCACACGGTTTGCCGGCCAAGTCGAGAGTCTTCGCCTTGTCGTGGAGCAGCAGCCACATGTGGGGATTCAATTGTCCCTCAGTGCCCCCTGTATTCCAGGTCGCGGAGGCGAGCAGGAGAACATCTCCTTTTAACAAATCCTCCGGCTGGGCTTTCTCAGCCATTGTTTCCTCGATTTCCCAGCCTGGCGTAGTGCTCTGCAAAAAATCGGTCAGCGCATCCACCACGTACTCCGTGTGACCACTCGTCGAGGCAAAGACGATACGGAGGCTTCGACGCTGCACGAAGTGCGCGACGGTATCGGCGGCACCGACGATGTTGCTCACGAGTTACCTCCACCTTCCACCGGTGACGGTTCCGATTGGCCCGCCTTGACGCGGCAAAGTAATTTCATGAGATCCTGACCTGGATGTTTTCGGACGAACGTAACGCACTCCATATCCACCCGGAACCCACGATACCTTGGCCTAACATGGGTCGGTGTTGACCGGCTTGTAGACAGCGCTTGTGGGCGGGATACAATTCCGGCAAAGCGCGTCACCCACGACGCCGTATCGATTGTTTGACACCCTCATTCTTCAGAGCGTCCACAATGACGTTCGCGGCCGGCTTACCAATTGCATTCAAACCCCGCTGTGACCATGCCTAGCCTGCGACAACATGCACCCAACCGCACGCCGGGGCTTGGATCAGAGTGCGAGGACTTGAATCCGACTGCGCTGACACGCACAGTATTTGATGGGCCGCTCTAGCCGACGGCTTTAGTTATGGCTTGGAACTGATTGAGGAATTGTAGAGATGCAAATGGCGACGGCATGATCTGCCCTCCCCGACTCGTTGTCGCGAAGTCCGCTCCGCGCCCAGTGGCTTCTTCACGAGAAGAGCCCGCCGGCATATCCTTTTTACAGGGATTTTATCGACGAGGCCTCCAAGTGCTACATTGATGCGCTTCGGCACAAGCCGATATTCCCGGCCTGGTCGGCCTTTACGCAAAAGGTGAGCAGGATGAGGGCCCAGTCTTCACGACCGGTGGTCCACAGCGCCGAAGAAGTCGCCTGAAAGGTCATGGATACCTATCTGGAGCCGGATAGAAGCTTCTTCGAACTGCGCGAAATGGTCGTCAAGGGCACGATAGATCTGCTGCACGACTTCAGCGACGCATGCCACGACGAAGTCGACGAGATGAAACGATTTTGAGCTTCACTCCGCGGTGGTTTGGATGATGATTGTCGTCGCCAGTCTTAGCAGCTGCATGCATAACGGGGCTTTCGGCTGGCTGATGACGATTCTGGATGACCAGCCCACCTATGTTTCTGTTCGCCGTTCCTGCCGGGCCCTGGCCTTCGTGTCCAGGGTCGAATGAACAAAAACCGGGTGACCAGTTCAACCTACCAACCTCGCTTGATCTCGACACCGATGTAGTTAGAATCGTGCGCCCCCGCGTTGCGGAGTGCGTCGCCGATCGCAAAATGCACGGCCTCGACCGCAAATGAAGTCGCGCGGTCGATAGTCCAGTCGAGGCGAACCTGGCCGTAGCTACCGGTATAAGCGCCGGGCCGACCCGCGGTGTTGGGAACAGGAATGTCGGGCTGGGTATAAACGGCATCGGCCGTGTTTTGACGCCACTGAGCCGCTGCTGCGAACGCGATCTTCAGTGACGAAGTCGGGCTCAGAGTGAGGGATGGCTTGATGTGAATGAGATTGGTATACCCGGTGTAACTCGCAAGCGTAAAATAATAGCCGTTGGGAAACAGCGGATTGAACGTCCCAAAGGTTCGTTTGGTGTTGCCGTCACCGGATGCCGCGTCGAGTTGGATACCGACTCTTGGGCTCCAGTTCACGTTGGCGAAGGTGTAGCCAGCGAGTGAGCCGACAGCCCAGGCCTCGATCGGCTCGATGCCGATGCGTCCGGTCTGGTTCATCACTTCGAAGTCAAAATCGAAATGATTGGCGCTGCCGTTCAGATGGACATCGAAGATGTCTCTCCGCTCGTCGCCAGACGCATTAGCAAACTGTGCGTTCGCCTGTGTGAAATTGGCATAGTAGCCGGCGATGAACAGGGACTCGGAAAATTTGTACTCTGTCCTTGCCATCCCGAAGGTCTGCTTGGTAACGCTGCTATAATCATCGAAGATGGTTACGTCCCGAACCTGGACCGGCAAGCTATAAAGGGTGATGAACCGCCAGGGCCCATTCTCGTAGTCGGCCCAGCCTGCGTCATAGGATTGACGAACGTTCGGACCATCGCGAACGGACACGAAACGCTGCAGGTCGAAGGCGAATTGTTGGCGTCCCGCCCGGAGTTTGAGCGTTCCATCGCCCACAGGCTCGGTCAGTACGACGAAAGCCTGCTCGAGATCGAGCTTGTCCGCGTCGACCGGGGTTAACATGGTCTTCCACGGCGCATAGTCGGCCTGAAATTGCACGAACGCCTGTAGTTGATTGTCTACCCTGAGGTCGGCATGAAATTCGTTTCGGGTGATGACATAGTCCTGGTTGCGATTTGGCCCGGTACCGAAGTTGGGGGCATTATTGGACTCAAATCGCTCACGCGTGTCGGCGCCGAAGGAGAGATAAGTGTATCGATTCGTGGAGAAAAGCGGAATGTATTTAAACTCATCGCCCAGCTCACGCTGGACGCGGGGATCCGCCAGAACCGACCAGTCCTCCTGCCAACGGTTGAACAAAATGGCAGGCCGCTGCGGCGCCGTATCGTCGGCAACCGCCGGAGAAAACGGCAGATAGATAGCCCCTCCCATGAGGCAAAGCATTGCCCGAAGTGCTCTTTCCATCGGCATGAGCGTCCATCCGCGTATCCCGCCGAGCCTAGAGGCTTTTGCAGGCAGACGCAGTAGCGGCGAAGCCACTATTTGGCCGCTGCGTGAATCTCGGCGACGTGGCCGCCTGGAAACTGCACCATGGCCGACTGCCGGTGGTCTGAAACGAAGGGTTCAACCAGAACGGTGGCGCCCGAAGCCATGGCTTTGCTCAAAGTCTCCTGAAGATCGACAACTTCGTAGCCGGCCAGTTCGCGGCCATAGGGAAAGGGAAGATGACCATCCGTGACCAGCACGGTCATCTTTCCAAATGTCGATTCGATGCGGACGCGCCGGAAGGTGTCCTTGGGACGCCCGATCTCTACACCCGGGCTCTTTGGATCGTCCGAAACCGTCTTGCCGCGCGAGAAGCGAATGAAGCTGCGTACAAACGCGTCGGCCCGATCCGGCGAGACGTAGACGCGATTTTCCGGAATGGTCTGGTACGCGGCGTAGTTCGGCTTCGTCGTATGCCAATAGAGCTGCATATTGACGCCGCCCGGCCACTGGATGACCGCGTCGCGCCCGATGGGGTCGGGAAACGCACTCACCAGGACATCGGCGCCAGCTGCCTGCGCGGCCTTGATGGCGGCATCAAGATCGGTGACGAGATAACCCGTGCGCTCCGCCCCGAACGGATAGGGAATCGGCGTTTTGAACCCGAACAGCGAGACGGTGCCGACCGGCGTCTGGATCAATTGCGAGGTCGTGCTGCTTGGCGTGGGCGTCACGGTTGCGACGACTTGCTTGGTGCTTTGGCCTCCAAAGGTAGCCGTGAAGCTTGCCACGAATTTATCCACGTCCTCCGGCGCAACATAGACATGCGTCGTGTCGTATTGCGCGCCGACGCCGATCAACGGCGATGCATCACGTGCGGTGGCGGCGGTACCCCCGCCAAGGGCGGCGACGACAAAGAACAAGGCGGCTAACAGGCGCGATCGGGCCATGGACAAACTCCTTGCGAGATGAGGTGGGTGAGCAGAGAAAAGTGCCATAGCGGTCATCCGCTTTTGGCGTCCGCGGCCTTTATCGAAACCAGGACAAGCCCGGCAATCAGGCCGAGGTGTTCAAAGAACGCGTTCAAACCCATGAATCTCTCGTGGCCAGCCATGGCCCAGAAATCGTTCGCGGTCAGCATGGCAACGGCTGTCAGGACACCAAGGCCACCTGCGCCTAGCCATACAAATCTTCCAGATATGACCAGCAACGAACCGGCAAGCTCGACGAATATCGCCAGTGCCGCCCAGAGCCAGCCGGGGTTAAGCCCAAACCGCTCCTGTTCAGCGATCGCAGCCGTGAAGTCCGAGAGTTTCGTTACGCCGCCGATAACGAAGGCTGAAACCAGGCCGACCCGCGCGGCACGCCATGTCCAGCGCCAAGCGAGAACCGCTGAAACCCAGTGCGGCGTGTCGGCGTGCCGGCTCATCTCACACTGCCCAGCAGGCGCAACCGAGCGCGCCCCAGAAACTCTTTAGATCGGAAACTGGAATCCGGCCGGACCAGGCGCGCGCGTGGTCGTGGCCGTGGACCGAGCAGCTATTGGCACAGCCGCATTGCTGCGCGGCCTGCATACGCATCGCCGGAGCACGCTTGTCTTGCTCGCCCCATGCACCGTAGCCGCCGAAGGTGCGCACCGGCGACCAATCCGGCATGGCGGGCGGCGGAACTGCATCGTCATGGGCCTTCAAGTCGCCCGCGGCATAGACGATTCTACCGCCGACAACCGTCAGATCCGACGTCGTGTCGGCGATCTCGGCCTCCGCGCAGGCGAAGAAGTCACGGTCGGGCACGATCAGATCGGCGAACTGCCCGACCTCGATGCGGCCCTTCTTGCCCTCTTCGTTGGAGAACCAGGTGACGTTCTCCGTCCACATCCGCAGCGCGGTTTCGCGATCGAGGCAATTGCGCTGCGGCGTGATGCGCAGGCCCGCAACCGTTTTGCCGGTGACGAGCCAGGACAGCGACACCCACGGGTTATAGGAAGCGACCCGCGTGGCGTCGGTGCCCGCCGACGTCTTGACGCTCTTGGCCAGGATCTTTGCGACCGGCGGGGTCGCCTCCGCCGCGCCGAATCCATAGCGCTCGACAAAGTATTCGCCCTGATAGGCCATGCGGTGCTGAACGGCGATGCCACCGCCAAGTGCTGCGATACGATCGATGGATCGATCGGAAATGGTCTCGGCGTGGTCGAAGAACCAGTTCAGCCCGTCGAGCGGAATATCCTGGTTGACCTTCTCGAACACGTCGAGCGCGCGCGAAATCGTTTCGTCATAGGTCGCGTGCAGCCGCCACGGCCACTTGTTCTGCGCCAGAAGGCGCACGACGTCTTCGAGTTCGCCCTCCATCTCCGGCGGCATGTTAGGACGCGCGACGCGAAAATCCTCGAAGTCTGCCGCCGAGAACACCAGCATCTCGCCGGCGCCGTTGTGCCGGAAGTAGTCGGTGCCTTGCTTGTATTTCGAGATTTTGGTCCAGTTCAGGAAGTCGTCCTTCTCGCCCTTCGGCTTTTGCGTGAAGAGGTTGTAGGCGAGCCGGATCGTGAGCTGGCCCTCGTCGCTGAGCTTCTGGATGACGGCGTAGTCCTCTGGATAGTTCTGAAAGCCACCGCCGGCATCGATCGCGCCGGTGACGCCGAGCCGATTGAGTTCGCGCATGAAATGCCGCGTCGAATTGACCTGATAGTCGAACGGCAGCTTCGGCCCCCTGGCGAGCGTCGCATAGAGGATGGCGGCGTTTGGCTTTGCCAATAACAGCCCGGTCGGATTGCCTTTGGCGTCGCGAACAATCTCGCCGGCCGGCGGCTCCGGCGTCTCCTTGGTGTATCCGACCGCGCGCAATGCGGCCGCATTGAGGATCGCACGGTCATAGAGATGCAGGATGAAGACCGGCGTGTCGGGCGCGACAGCGTTGAGCTCCTCCATGGTTGGAAGGCGCTTTTCGGCAAACTGATGTTCGGTAAAGCCACCGACCACGCGCACCCACTGCGGTGGCGGCGTGATGACGACCTGCTTCTTCAACATCGCCATCGCGTCAGCGAGCGAGCGCACGCCATCCCAGCGCAGCTCCATGTTGAAGTTCAGCCCGCCGCGGATGATGTGCAGATGATTGTCGATCAAGCCCGGCAGGACCCGCTTGCCTTTGAGATCGATGACCTTGGTCGATGAGCCCGCGAGCGCCATGATCTCGCGATCATGGCCCACCGCCGTGAACAGCCCGTCCTTGATCGCGACCGCGCTCTCCGAGGGATTACTGCGGTCGAGCGTCGTGATCAGGCCATGGTGCAGGATGAGATCGGGCGAACTCATGAGCGTTTCTCCTTCGCCACATCAGGCATTAGCGCGACAGCATCGTTTTGAGCACCTGCTTGTCGTCCCGGCAGCAGACCGAAGATATGCGGGGCGCATTGGGCCTGGCGCCAAGCGGCGGCGAGACCGCTGCCCGAGATCAATTGTTTGCCGACCGGAACGACCTGCTCGCCAATAAGGATGCCGAGCAGGCCGACCAGCGCCACCAGAGGCGGCGCCGGTGAGCGGACGTTAAGGAGGCTGTAGATGACGCCGACCAGGATCCCGGCCCCAGCCGACAGCAGGTAGGTTTTCATCTTGTTGTTCCTGGTTGCGAAAGACAACGAGCTATTTGGCCGCGCGGGTCCCGCCTTCCGAAGCGTGCTCGCCGAGCGCCCACTTCGAGAAACGCACCTGGATCCCGTAGGGCGAGTGCGCCCGCAGGATGTCCATCACGCCTTCGTAGGTTTCGGAGCGCGCCCAATCCTGCTGCAGTTCGAACAGATACTGACAGGACGTAATCGGGATCGCACCGGCCTGGACCGCGCGGTCCATCGAGCGGTTGTGGGCTTCCAACGAAAGATCGCCGCAGGCATCGGCCGGGATGTAAATCTCGTAACCCTCCTTGAGCATGTCGAGCGTCGGGAACATGACGCAGGCTTCGGTCCAGAGTCCGGCGATGACAAATTTCTTTCGCCCCGTTGCGGCGACCGCCTTGCGGAAGTTTGCATCGATCCAGGAATTCATCGAGGTACGGTCGATGACGTCGTGCTTGGGAAAGAGTTCGATAACTTCGGGCATGAACGGGCCTGAAAACGAGTCTTTGGCAACCGTCGACAGCACAGTCGGTATCTTGAAGAGTTTGGCGGTCTTGGCCAGGATCTGGATGTTATTGACGGTCACTGTCCGATCATGTGATTGGACGCCCTGATACATCGCAGGCTGATAGTCGATCAACGCGATTGCACTGTTTTGGGGGGTAAGCATCTCGAGTTTCGGCACTGAATCCTCCTTTAGCGATGGCGTTCCGATAGCAACACCGATCAAATCGGGCCTGTTGATCAAATCCCAGGATTCGCCCTACCGTCTTGGAGAGGTTTGCCGTGGCTTGGCGGTTGGTGCGGTCTCCGAGGCATTTTCGCTACAGCGTCGGCCCGCCGGGGCGCTTGTCCAAGGGAAGAAGGTCAAGATGGTACCAGGACTACCGGTCTCGTCGCCGTAATAGAAGTGGTAAGTCGACGGATCATCGAAGTTGACGGTCTTCTTGACAAACCGCAGCCCGAGATCGCGTGTGTAGAAGCTTAAATTCTTGACAGGATCACCGGCGATTGCCGTCACATGATGGATGCCTGGCATGCTTGCCTCCTCGATACCGGACCCTCGTGGCCGCTTTGATCCCGGGACCATCAGAGCGCGTCTCTCCTTTGGATCGCGTTTTGATCGCAATTGATTTAATCAACGTGCGCCGAGTTGCACATTATTGCGGGAAGGCCCGGAGATGTGCGGCGCCATTTAACAGCTCTTCAAGTGCTGGCTGGCGCACGTCCTCCCGCCGGTCAGATGCAATCTGACCGGCGCAGAGAGGTAACACTGCGGCCGCCCCCAACGGTCCGTCAGGCTAAGCCGCACGTTCCTTTGCTTTCACTTGACCGCGACTTTGCCGCGAATACTAGCCACTATATTGAATGGGACGATCGTCGCTGGAATGGTTGTGCTTCTTAATCGTTCGCGTAAAGCAGGGTTATTACTCACCGGGCACTACACATTTTCACGCGAAGGGACTGGCGTGTTTATGCGAATATCCTCCCTGCCGATATCGAGCGCCACTGCGCGAACCATGATTCCAAGGCGCTCTTGCTCGCGGCCTATATTGAGAGATTCGCGCTGTCGCCAGTTGCGGCGGTCGAGGACGTGCTTACGATCGATCCGCCGTGCCCCTATGCTGGCGGACCAAGCGCGGAGCTGCAATCGGTTTCCGCTAGTGACCCTTCGACATCGGCAGTCGGGAATTTCGCAGTTGCGAGTTGACCGATAGACCCTATTTCGCCGTCCGCAAATTCCTGATCTAATCCCAGTCTAAAAACATCGTAATCCTGCATTGGGACAGGCGATGCCAAGGCGCTCCGGAGCGAGCAACAAACGGGCGGGACGCCAGAACGCGGAAACGCGGAAGCGCCGCGCTGCGCCAAACAAGCGCCGCCCCCGTTCCTCAGATGACCGAACAGATGAAGTCGACGTTGATGATCGACGAAAGGCGGAGGGGGCCATTTGGGAAAGCGAATACAAGCTTCGTCAAATCATTGACACGGTACCAAGCCTCGTCTGGGCGACGGGGCCCAATGGCGAAAACACCTATGCCAATCGGCGCGTTTTGGACTATCTCGGCGCGCCACATGAGGAGTTTAAGGATCATGGTTGGCAGCAGTTCGTGCACCCGGACGACTTGCCAGAAACTTTGACGGCCTTCCATCGCGCAATTGAGACTGGGAGTTCCTACGAGGTTGTACACCGCGTGCGTCGGGCGGACGGCGAGTTTCGTTGGCACCACACTAGCGGTGAGCCAATGCGCGACCGAGAGGGGCGAATCATCCAGTGGTATGGTCTGACTATTGACGTCGATGAAACCAAGAAGGCCGAAGAGCGTCTGCGCCGTGGCGAAGCCTGGCTTGCACAAGCACAGAGGCTAACCCACACCGGTACTTGGGTCATGAGCGGGACAACGCTGCGTTATCTGTACTGGTCCGACGAGTGTTACCGGATCTGGGGGTTTGATCCGCGGCTGGGCCTTCCAAGCCGAGATGATATGTGGGGACGCATTCACCCGGACGATCGAGAAAGGCTGTGGGGAGAAGTCCAGGAGGCATTGAGCGAGAAACGCGATTTCTTTGAGGAGTTCAGAATCGTACTGCCTGATGGAACGGTCAAATACCTGGAAGCAAACGCCCATCATGAATTTTCTCCACTCAGCGCGCTACTCGAGGCCATCTGCACAAGCGTCGATGTGACAGAGCGGAAGCGCGCACAACACGAGCGTGAGAGGCTGCGGCAGCTTGAGTCAGATCTCTGCCACATGAACCGTCTGAGCGTGATGGGAGAACTGACGGCCTCGCTGTCCCACGAAATTCTGCATCCGATCGCGACCGCCCGCAACAATGCCCGTGCAGGGATGCGCTTTTTGGAAATGAATCCGCCGAATCTGGATGAAGCCAGGGAAGCGCTGGCTTGTGTGGTCAGAGACGCAGACCGAGCTAAAAGTATCATCGGACGGTGGCGTGATCACATCAAGAAAGCGCCACCGCGAAAAGAGTGTTTTGACCTCAATGAAGCGATCAACGAAGTGATTGTCATGGTGCGAAGCGCGATCGCCGACAATAGAGTCTCGGTCCAGACTCGCCTCGCGGACGGAGCGCTTGTCATCCATGGGGATTGCGTGCAACTGCAACAAGTCGTGCTGAACCTGATGCTCAACGCGGTTGAAGCAATGGCCTCGGTTGAGGCGGGAGCGCGCGAGCTGTTGGTCAGCACAAAGCAAGACCACACAGGCGTTCTCGTAGCCGTGCGCGATTCTGGGCCGGGCATCGATGCGACGCATTTGGAACGCGTCTTCGAGGCTTTCTACACTACCAAATCCGATGGAACCGGAATGGGGTTGTTGATATGCCGGTCCATTATCGATGCTCATGGGGGCAAGTTATGGGCGGAGGCAAACGAGCCGCGCGGCGCCACTTTTCAGTTCACCCTGCCCGCGGCCCAGCAGGATTCTTGAGTTGTCTTCAAATCGGCGTACCGGGCTGCAAAGCCGAACGCAGGCACCGTTCGAGATCATCGTCGTCTACCGGCTTGCTGAGGTAGCAAACGACTCCGTCCTTTAGGGCCTGATCCCTGACGACATCATCAGGGTATGCAGTCACGAGGATCGTCGGAATCGCTTGTCCTGTGTCGACCAAATGCCTGTGCAGTTCGACTCCGGTCATTCCGGGCATGTGAACGTCGGCGACCAGGCAGGCGGTTTCAGGCAAGAGACGGGACGCCAGGAAATCGGCTGCTGACGGAAACGCTTCGACAGTGTAGCCCAGCAATATTACGAGCTTTCGCAGTGATTCTCGAAAGGGCTGATCATCGTCGACGATAGATACGAGTGTACGGTTCAACATTTCGGCTTCCATGCAGCTTCCTCGCTCCACCATACCTTCGGCGATCGCGATACTTCGCCCTGCATGCAAGTTGTAATGTCAGCGACGTTTCCCAATAATGCAATGCCGGCGCCCCTAAGCGATGGCTTAGGCCTTCGGCTATCCGCTTAGGGAAACGATGCTGTTCAAATCGACGAATTGTGCATAGGATAAGAGCCATAGCGGAAGAATGCACTGCCTTTGGGATGCCGGGGATGGGTGATGCAAATCCCAATGTCTTGGTCATCGATGACGATCCCGACTTTCGGGACTCGGTTGCGCGTCTTCTGCGGACGGTTCGCCTCGAGACCCGTCAGTTTTCGTCTGTTTCCGATTTTCTCAAGGCCGATCCGCCCGAGGGCCCGACCTGCCTGGTGCTCGACGTGAGGATGCCGGGGCGAAGCGGTCTTGAGCTTCAGCGCGACCTTGCTGCTGCGAACAGGCAGATGCCGATCATCTTCATTACAGCGCATGCCGACGTGCCGATGACCGTGCAAGCGATGAAGGGCGGTGCCATAGAGTTCCTCACAAAACCATTCCGTGATCAGGACCTGCTTGACGCTGTCGAGGCCGGCCTCGCTCGCGATCGCACCCGTCAGGAGAGTGAACGAGCATTTGCCGTGCTCAGGGAGCGTTTCGACACGCTTAGCTCCCGCGAGCGTGAGATCATGCTCCATGTCGTGGCGGGTCGCCTCAACAAACAGATCGCCAACGATATCGGTATCGCCGAGTCGACGGTGAAGGTGCATCGCACCCACCTGATGCGGAAGATGAAGGCACGTTCGCTTCCCGAGCTCAGCCGGATAGCGGACACCCTCAACGTAAGACTACAGCAGCTGAAGAATTCCTAAGCCGGCCTGGCGCGCCGCCTCAAGTGTTTCCGCGTGAGGACACTGTCCCTGCGAACAAATTACATCCACCGCATTTGCCACAACGCTAGTCGTCGGGCAATATGCGTTCATCCGGCCAACGGATGCAAAAGCGCAACGTTAAGGATCTCGCGCCCGCGTCATTCCTAAGCGATGGCTTAGCACAAGCAACTACAAGCGAACCGTACACAACCGCCGCACAATCGACCGCGCCGTGCCAAACCGTCAAAACGCGTCGTACCGGTTCTGCCGGGAAATCGCCCCACGCACGCGAGGTTATCATGCGCGTCTCAGGATCCAGTCCACCCTCCGAACGCTTGACACAATTTCGTCGTCTCGAACCGGGACTTCGAACTACAGCACCAGAATCTTCCTTTACAGCCGATCAACAGTTCCACTTGGTAGCAAACAGGCTGGTCGAGCTGCTTAAAACTGCAACGCGAGAGCTGGAGCGTGATCAAGAGTTGGCCAAGGCGTCACTGATTACGGCATCGCGAATCTTGCACACGGAGATCGAGCGTTGTTCGCTCGCTAACGGCTGCCCAAGAGTTGGTCTAGTGGCTTGGCAGATCGCTCGAGTGCAGGCTTACATTGACAGCAACTTACATCGCACCATTCACATCCGGAATCTCAGTGCGATCGCGCGTCGGAGCCCAGCACACTTCTCTCGAAAATTCAAATTAGCTTTCGGCGAGTCGCCACATGCCTACGTGGTGAGAAGGCGTCTGGAGAGAGCCTGCCACCTGATGATGACCAGTGCGGTATCACTGAGCGAAATAGCCTCGAGCGTAGGTCTTTCGGATCAAGCACATCTATGCAGGCTCTTCAGAAGGGCTTTTGGTCAAAGTCCAGCCAGTTGGCGACGCGAACTCGGAATCCCTGGCGAGGTTACCTTGAGAACCGGCGCTGACGAGAATTTTCCGGGAGCGATCAGCGCGGCAAGTTCTGAGCTTTGAGCATCTTCGAACCGTCAATCGGAAGCAGACTTCTTACACGGGCGCGTTCTCGAAACAAAGACGGCAAGAACGTTCCCGACGCGACAAAAGGCTTCAAGACGGTGGCTTGTTTGAGCGTCACATTGGCCATGCGAAAATTGGTTGCGCAGTTTTAGTAATTGGCAGTTGCGCCGATTGTCGTCGTGTGAGCCTTGAAGCGCCGTACCAGGGAGGAAGGGATGCGAAGCGAACAAGTGTACTGGGTCTTCACCGTTACCGTCAATCAGATGGACAAGTTCACGCCGCTGATACCAAAGCTTGTGGCTGCGACAAAGAAGGAGCCGGGCGCGCTGCAGTTTGAGTGCAACATCGGGGAGGACCAGAAGACGGTTGACTTCTTCGAACGCTACACGGATTCGAAGGCGGCCCTGCTCCACCAAGCGGAAAGCTTCGCGCCATCCTCGAAGGAGTTCTTCGCTGTGGCCAAGCTCACTCGCTGGGTGATCTATGGCACGCCCTCGGACGAGTTCAAGAAGGCGAACGCGGACTTCCACCCGATCTATATGACACCATTAGATGGTTTTGTCAGGTGACGGGATTGGCTTCTGGGCTGAATGCCAGATGCCGCGTTTGACCCGGCAATCCTCTCCGAACAATCATAAACTGCCCGGATCAGGTCCGGCATGACGACGCGGTGTGTTGAGAGAACATGGACGATAACTCCGGCAAGCAGGCTATCGAATATGGCATCGTACCCATCGACGTGATGGCATCGATGTCGGGGCTCGATTTTGTCCGCGCGATCTTCGCGAGACGATTGCCGGAGCCGCCTATCATGCGGACGGTCGAGCCGTTCGACTGTACGGTCAAGCCCGGTGCCGTCGTGATTCACAGCGTTCCGGGTCTGCGCCATTACAATCCGATCGGCTCGGTGCATGGCGGCTATGCCGCTATCCTCTTGGATTCCGCGATGGGGCTCGCGGTGCAGAGCACGCTGCCCGCGGGCACTGGCTACGCCACGCTGGAATTCAAGATCTCATTCGTGCGCGGCATGAGCGAGACGAGCGGCGTGATCCGCACCGAGGGCCGCGTGCTCAACGCCGGCCGCCGCGTCGCTACCGCCGAGGCGCGCATCACCGATGCAAGGGATCGGCTGCTTGCGCATGCGACGACGACGTGCCTTGTGTTCGAATTTCCGAAGGGAGCGCGAAAGGCTGACGTTGAATTGGAGGGTAGGCAAAGCGACTCTCATGACGCTGGGCCAAGAACGTCGGAGTTGGCGCAGCCGAGGAGCGGCCGATTGCATTTCGCTACAAAAGCCCGGGGCGTACGATCAGGCACCCAGCGCCTACGATCAGGCTGTCCTTGCCTTCATAAGGAAGCATTAGCGGATGTTTGCTAAGGCTGACACGTCAGTTTCTGGCCCATCGCGACAAGTCTAGCAGGTCTCCCCGAGGTCTCCTTCCGGAGGCAAAGCCGACATGATTTGCTGGCTGCAAGTATTGCGGCTCGTGACCGCCAGCAGACATCGCGAACTCGATGGACACGCCCCGGTTTTTGCCCATAGACTTCCCCCAACTGCTACTCTGGATCGGAGCGGCGCTACATGGGCGAGGTGCGGGTCGAACGCCGGCTTGCTGCCATCCTGGCAGCCGATATCGCGGGTTATTCGCGGCTGATGGGTGCCGACGAGGTTGGCACGCTTACGGCATTAAAGTCGCACCGGCGTGAGATCGTCGATCCCGCGATCGCCGCCCATAAGGGACGAATCGTCAAGACCACCGGCGACGGCATTCTGGTTGAGTTTGGGAGCGCGGTGGATGCAGTGACCTGCGCGATGGCAGTTCAGGAGAAAATGGCTGTGCGAACGGCCGAAGGGACCGGGCCGCACATCCAGTTCCGGGTCGGAATAACCGTCGGCGACATCATTATCGACAGCGATGACATCTTTGGAGACGGAGTAAACATCGCGGCGCGCGTCGAGAACGAATGCGAGCCGGGCGGGGTATACCTATCCAACAGCGCCTTCGAGCAGGTCAGAGCAAAGACCAATTTTGCCTTCGACGATCTCGGCGAGAGATCGCTGAAAAACATCGACCGGCCGGTGCGGATTTATGCGGCGCGTCCACCCTTGTCATCGGCACCGGCCACGTCGCCTGCCACGGCCCGAAAGTCTCTTCCGCTGCCTGACAAGCCCTCGATAGCTGTCCTGCCGTTTACGAATATGAGCGGCGATCCGGAACAGGAATATTTTGCCGACGGCATGGTCGAGGATATCATCACCGCGCTCTCGCGTATCCGCTGGCTTTTCGTGATCGCCCGCAATTCGAGCTTCACCTACAAGGGGCAAGCCGTCGATGTGAAGCAGGTTGGGCGCGAGCTAGGCGTTCGCTATGTGCTCGAGGGCTCGGTGCGCAAAGGCGGCAACCGGATCCGGATCACAGGACAGTTGATCGATGCGCTTACAGGCGCGCATCTGTGGGCCGAGCGCTACGACCGCGACCTTAGCGACATCTTTACGGTGCAGGATGAACTCGCCGCAAGCGTCACCGCGGTTATTGAGCCGGCATTGGCTGCCGCCGAGCAAGAGCGCGTGCTGCGCAAACCGCCGGAACGACTTGACGTGTGGGAGGCCTATCAGCGCGGCCTTTGGCACTTCCACAAATACCGACCGGAGGAGAACAAAACCGCGCTGACCTTCTTCAGCCAAGCCATCGCGCTCGATCCCAATTTCGCTCCCGGCCACTACGGATATGCGCTGGCTCTCCAGTGGGATATCTGGCACTTCTCGAGTCGCCCCTTCTCGGAGGTTCAAGGAACCGCGCGTGAAGAAGCGCAAATCGCGGTATCGCTCGACGATAAGGATGCGACGGCGCATGCCGTGCTGGCACACATGATGATGTGGGGCGGCGAATGGGAGGCGGCGATCGCCGAAGCACGCACCGCGGTTGCCCTCAATCCAAACAGTGCCTTTGTCATCAGCATGCTTGGTTGTGTACTCGGGTTCGGCGGCTATCGAGAGGAAGCACTCGAGAGGTTGCAGCAGGCAATGCGTGCCAGCCCACACGATCCCCTGATTTGGCTTTGGTCGATCTGGCACGCGCTCTTGCAGTTTTTTTCACGCGATTTCGTCGCTGCGCTGCAGACATTGCGCCAAGTTGTTCGCCTGCGTCCGAGCTATGCTCCCCCTTACGAATACGTCGCCGCGTCGCTCGCTTATCTCGGGCAATTGGACGAGGCGCGCGAAGCACTGGAATGTGTTCCCCCACAATCGGCGGAGCAGCTTCAGCGTTGGCAGCAAAGGCCGCCCTGGATGCGGCCCGAGGATTATGCGCTACGGGTCGAAGGTGTCCGCCTTGCAGCCGGAGAGCGGGGTTCATAATTCCGACAACCCGCCTCTCGGACGAGATTATTCGACTGTTATGTTGGCCGCTCGTGCAATTTTTCGGTACTTATCGTTCTCATCCAGAATGAACTGGGAGTATGCTTGCGCGGACATCGGCGTAGAGAGGAAGCCGACTTGCTTCAACGCTTCTTGGAAATCAGGCATCATCCCAATTTTTTGCAAAGCACCTTCAAGCCGAGCCACTATGGCCGATGGCAGCTTCGCGGGACCGGAAAGGCCATACCACAAATTGCCGGTGACCGGAGGATAGCCGGCCTCGGCCATCGTTGGGACGTCGGGGAAAAAAATGGAGCGCTCTGCGCTCATGACAGCTAGCGGACGCAATTGCCCGGTTTGTATGCCTGAGATTTGAGCCGCTGCCGCATCGAACATCATTTGAATTCTGCCGGCAAGCAGGTCGACCACCGCAGGACTTGATCCTTTGTACGGAACGTGGGTCAGCTTTACACCGGATGCGGCCATGAACATCTCGCCCCACAGCTGCGGTCCACTGCCATTGCCGGAAGAGCCAAAATTTAGCTCGCCAGGTTTGCTCCGGGCATAAGCGACAAGATCGGCGACCGAGTGAATGGGTAGCGTGGAATTGACACTGAGTATCGCCGGTGCCGTCGCTATCAAACCAATGTGCGAGAAATCCTTGGATGGATCGTAGGCTATATTCTTGTAGACGACCGGAGCGGTGCAGTGAGTAGCGATCGACGACAGAAGCAGGGTATAACCATCCGGCGCCGCTCGCGCCGTGGCCGCGGTAGCAATGGTGCCAGCCGCACCTCCCCGATTTTCGATGACCACGTTTTGATTCAACAATTCGGAAAGCCTGCTCGCAAACTGGCGTGCGACCAGATCGCCGGCCCCTCCCGGAGGTACAGCGACGACTAGAGTAATGAGCCTCTCCGGGTACTCGGCTTGCGCCGAATTCGAAAATGCCGCGATCCAGGTTCCCAACACGAACCAAATCCAGAAGCGCACGATCAGTTCACCCCATCTGTCAGCGAAAACGACTGCATATTCTATGCCATAGCCCGCAACCTGCCCACTTCCTGGCGAGACCAGAAACAGGTTACATGGCCGTTCTAAGCCACTATGATTTGGATTGTAATGCTTCGCCTTACCCTGATCGCCTTGCTTGCAGTCTTCGTTTCGCCGGTCAAAGCCGAAACCTGGCCGAGCCGGCCGGTAACGATGATAGTCCCGTTCGCGACTGGTGGTCCGATGGACGCGGTTGCCCGCATTTTGCAATCTGCCTTGAGCGACTCCTTGCATGAACAGGTGATTATCGAGAACATCGGTGGGGCCGGTGGCATGATCGGCGCCGCCCGAGTCGCCAAATCGCCGCCAGACGGATATCAATTTGTGCTCGGCAATGTTGGCACGCACGCCGTCAGTCAAACGCTTTATAGGACGCCATTTTATAATTCGACGACTGATTTCGCTCCGGTTGTGCTGGTCGCAGAGCTATCGCTGGTTATGGTGGCGCGCAAGGACTTGCCTGCGAACAACTTGCAGGAATTCATTGCGTATTCGAAGGCAAACCAGAAGACGATGAAATTTGCTTCGGCGGGCGCAGGCTCCGCTACCCATCTCGGCTGCGCATTGATTAACGCGCGTATCGGCGTCGATGTCACCCATGTTCCGTATCGTGGAGGCGCCCTGGCGATGCAGGACCTGATAGCCCAGCGAATCGACTATCTGTGCATTGATACGCCGACGGCGCTTCCGCAAATTGAAATCGGCGCAATCAAGCCAATCGCCATATTGAGCCACGAACGTTCACCGAGCTTGCCAGATCTCGCGTCGGCGCATGAGCAGGGATTGACCGCTTTCGAAGCATCCAATTGGAGTGCGTTCTTCCTGCCCAAGAATACACCTGCATATATTGTCCAAAGGCTGCACGATGCTTGTGTCGCGGCCATGAACGATCCGACGGTGCAGAAGCGCTTCAAGGAAACTGGCATCGATCTCGTCGGTGATGACCGGAGATCATCGTCTTATCTTTTCCAATTCGTCACCAGCGAAATCGCCAAATGGGCCGGACCGATCAAGTCATCCGGCCTGGTTTTGGACTAACCTTGATTTTGCGGCGATGTTGAAGACAGAGTTGACGCCTGACGCAGGCTAATGAGCCTACTTGGCTCACACGGCGAAAGCCAAAAGGTTTTAATTCAACGCATGCAACCGGTCGGTCTTTGGAGATCAATGTGAAGATCAGACTCATGGAGAACTTCCGCGCTATCTTCTATGCGCCGTATTATGCCATTCACGCGCTCGGCTTTTACGCAAACGAAGGTGTCGATGTCGAATTGGTCTCCAGCGATGCACCGGGTGACGCAATTGCGCATCTTGCAAATGGTACGATTGATCTGACGTGGGGCGGTCCGATGCGCGTGATGACTGCGCACGATCGGGACGACCAAAGTCCCCTGATCTGCTTTGGCGAGGTCGTATCTCGGGACCCGTTTTTTCTAATTGGCCATTTTGAGGGGTTTAAGCTTTCGGATCTTACGCACTTGCGTTTTGCTGCCGTCTCCGAGGTGCCGACACCTTGGATGTGCCTGCAGCAGGACTTGCGCGATGCTGGTATTGATCCTGCAGGTCTGACAAGAGTTTGCGATCGAACAATGCCGGAAAACTACACGGCGTTGCGTGGCAAAACGATTGATGTGATGCAGGCGTTCGAGCCATTTGCTTCGCAAGCCGAACTAGATCGGGCCGGAACCGTACTTTACGCGGCCAGCTCGCGAGGGCCAACCGTCTACACTTCCTTTATCGCAACTCGGAGCAAAGTCGCGACACACCGTGAAGCACTTTTCGCAGTGACCCACGCGCTGGCAAAGATGCAGAGATGGCTCTACGGCCATAGCGGAAAGGAGCTCGCGGAGGTGGTCGAGTCCTTCTTTCCCAATGTACCAAGGGAACTGCTCGTTTGTTCCCTACAACGTTATCTCGATGCTGGCCTATGGGCGCGCGACACTGCCATGTCGAAACAGGGATTTGAACGTCTCGGCTTGAGCTTCCTTTCAGGGGGCTCCTTGAGGCGCTCACCGGTTTTCGAAAATTGTGTCGATATAAGCCTGACTTAACAGGCTTCGACAGGATCGCCAGACAATCCCATCGTGCCGACGCTTTTGCGCGAAAATCTTATCAATCTGCCGACCGACTCCGTTTTCGCGAATTCCTAATCAGTCTGCGGACCATCTCGCTTATTCGAGGGCAAGTCGATTTATGGCCTACTAGCAGTCTGAATCAAGCTCCGGCGTTTGGCGTCAGCTTTTGGCCCTTCTCGGATCTCCAGAAAGGCCCTTCCGATGTCCGTTTTTCGGAATGAAGCGGACGATCGCAATATTTTCGACGCGACGTGCTACTTAGCGGCGGTTATTCGGTATCCTGCCAGCTCTATCGGTCAAAAAGCTCTCAAGCTCCAAAACGGCATTTTCTTCGCTGATCTGCTTGACTAGAGCGACTTCCCCAGACAACCGATTTAGTGCAGCCGCATAAAGTTGCCGTTCGCTATAACTCTGTTCGGAGTCGGCGGTCCGCCGATGCAGATCGCGCATCACTTCCGCCAGCGCGATAATACTGCCCGTTTTGATCTTTGTTTCGTATTCTTTCGTTAATCGAGACCAGTTCATCCGTGCCCTAGGGGCCGCCTGGCTCAAGGTTCGACGAATTTGCTCGATAGCGGCGGGACTGGATAATTTGCGCATTCCGATGCTCGCCGCCTTTTTCGTAGGAACGCGCGCTCTCATCTTGCTTTTCGCAAATTCGATGACGAAGAATTCTAGGCTGGTCCCGCCAACTGTTTGAACCTCGATCGCCTTTATATGGCCGACGCCGTGACCAGGGTACACCACAAATTCATTTGGTCTAAATTCGAGAGTGTGGTCAGGCCGCTGTGTTTGGCTACCATCACTATCAACCGGCAGCTTGACGTCATGCGTTCGATCTGAGTTATCGAGCCTTCGATGTTCTAACTCCATATCGCAGTGAGTCCATCTCGTGAGGTTGGAAGCTCCCGGTATTGGTCTGTCACTAATAAGCCGCAAGTGAGTACACCGCCACGCCGATGACGCAGCTAATACGATTCCTCTGGCGGCTGTTGCTTCAAGGCAACGTGTTCCCGATCGTTAAATTCAGGGACGCTGGCATACGGCAGTACACCAAGTGCCGGATCTCAAACGAAGTTGAGCCGTAATGACCGCGAAGCGGGGCGAGGCCCTCGATGACGCGGTCCCTTTCGCAGTGGACCAGCAGCGAATACGTTTCTAACACCGTCTTATCGGGCCTGTGGCGCTTAGCAGACTTTGATAACCGAAGCCGACAGTCACACAACGGGATCACTATTGTGTTCGAATCGAATACCCGATCCACAGAACATTCGAGCGAGACACACGGGGGTTGCTGAATCGTGCTGCATCGGTCCATAAGGAATTACCCCACCGCAACGTTTTGGAAGGAAGACCCTCGCGTGGCAAACATCAATAGACAGATCGCCGACGAACTTGGCGTCCGCGAACAGCAGGTCGCGGCGACGGTAGAACTGCTCAATGGCGGCGCGACGGTGCCGTTCGTCGCCCGTTATCGCAAGGAAATCACCGGCGGCCTCGATGACGCGCAACTGCGCACGCTGGATGAGCGCCTGACCTATCTGCGCGAGCTCGAAGAACGCCGCATCGTGATCCTGGAATCGGTACGCGAACAGGGCAAGCTGGACGACGCGCTGGAAGCCTCCATTCTGGCGGCCGACACTAAAGGCCGGCTCGAGGATATTTACCTGCCGTTCAAGCCAAAACGTCGCACAAAGGCAGAGATTGCCAAGGAAGCCGGCCTCGAGCCGCTGTCGGATCTGCTGCTCGCCGAACCGCAGAACGATCCGAAGAAAGTCGCCGAAGCATTCGTCAACGTCGACAAGCAGGTCGCTGATGTCACCGCAGCTCTCGAAGGCGCGCGCGCAATTCTGGTGGAGCGCTTTGCTGAGGATGCCGACCTGATTGGCGCGTTGCGTGAGCAGATGTGGTCAAACGGCCTGATGTCGTCCACCGTACGGGCCGGCAAGAAGACAGAAGGTGAAAAGTTCAAGGACTATTTCGATTTCAGCGGGCCGCTACACAAGCTGCCGTCGCATCGTATCCTGGCGCTGTTCCGCGGCGAGAAGGAAGAAATCCTCGATCTGGCGATGCAGCCTGAGCCGACGCCTGCGACGCCCGCCCCGGCAGGAGTGCCGAGTTCCTACGAACTCAAGATCATGCAACGCTTCAGCATTTCTGATCGTGGCCGCCCCGGCGACAAGTGGCTGACGGAAACGGCGCGCTGGGCCTGGAAGACCAAGATCCAGGTGAATCTCAACGTCGACCTGCGGATCAGGCTGTGGACGGCCGCCGAAGAAGAAGGCGTGCGCGTGTTTGCGTCCAACCTGCGCGATCTGCTGCTGGCGGCGCCGGCCGGCGCACGCGTCACCATGGGCCTCGATCCCGGCTATCGCTCCGGCGTGAAGACGGCTGTGATCGATGCCACCGGCAAGGTTGTCGCGACGACGACGATCTATCCGCACGAACCGCAGCGCGCCTGGGATGCGTCGCTGGCGACGCTCGGCAAACTCGCCGTGCAGCACAAGGTCGACCTAATCGCGATCGGCAACGGCACGGCGTCGCGTGAGACCGACAAGCTGGCATCGGAGCTGGTTAAGCTGCTATCCGACCTGAAGATGTCAAAGATCGTCGTGTCCGAGGCCGGAGCGTCGGTCTATTCGGCCTCGGCCTTTGCCTCCGAAGAACTGCCCGAGCTTGACGTCACGCTACGCGGCGCCGTGTCGATCGCACGTCGCCTGCAAGATCCGCTGGCCGAACTCGTAAAGATCGATCCAAAGGCAATAGGCGTCGGCCAGTATCAGCACGATCTCGGTGAGTCCAAACTCGCTCGTTCGCTCGATGCCGTGGTCGAAGACTGCGTCAACAGTGTTGGCGTCGACGTCAACACCGCATCAGCACCGCTACTTGCTCGCGTGTCGGGCATCGGTTCCGGCCTCGCACAAAGCATCGTTCAGCATCGTGATGCCAATGGCCCGTTCAAGTCGCGCAAGGCATTGAAGAACGTGCCGCGACTCGGCCCCAAGGCCTTCGAGCAATGCGCCGGCTTCCTGCGCATTAATGACGGCGAGGATCCGCTAGACAAATCGGGCGTGCATCCGGAAGCCTATCCGGTCGTTAGAAGGATTTTGGAAGCCACCAAGAGCGACATCAAGGCGATCATCGGCAACGCCGAGATACTGCGCAAGGTACAGCCGAAGACCTTTGTTGACGACAAGTTTGGTCTGCCGACCGTCACCGATATCCTGCGCGAACTCGAAAAGCCCGGCCGCGACCCCCGCCCCGCCTTCAAAGCTGCGGTGTTCATGGAAGGCGTCGAGAAAGTGAGTGACCTGAAGCCGGGGATGGTCCTGGAAGGCGCCGTTACCAACGTCGCCGCCTTCGGCGCTTTCGTCGATATCGGCGTGCATCAGGACGGTCTCGTGCACATCTCGGCGATGTCTAAGACCTTCATCAAGGACCCGCGCGAGGTGGTGAAGCCCGGCGACATCGTCAAGGTGAAGGTGTTGGAAGTCGATGTCGCCCGCAAGCGCATCGCGTTGACGCTGCGCATGGACGATCCGGTCGGCGCCAAGGCCGACCGCCCGCAAGCCGATCGTGGACCGCGGTTCAACGACCGGCAGATGACGTCGCGTGGACCGGCCAAGAAAGATAGCGACGGCGGTGCATTTGCAGAAGCGATGCGCCGTGCCGCGGAACGCAGCAACGGGAAAGCAAAGTAACCGGACTTTCCCGTACCAAACTTGCTATGAAATCCTTATCCTAACTACGGGCACTCTGTTGGACGTAGCCGTCATCCATCTCGCCGGAAACCAAATTAAAACTATTCCATCATCAGGCACTCGACCCTGTGATGGCGATAATATCGAATGGAGCAAAGATATCGTTCCGAGATGCATAGTCTGGCGCGGTTCGTCCAAACCAGGCCGACCCGGTGCGGCGTTAGTCCAGGCGAAGACCGTCAGGAAAGTGCAAGGACTACCGGCCTCGTCACCGAGTAAAAGTGGTCGGTCGACGGGTCGTCAAAGCTGACGGCCTTCTCGACCAACCGCAGACTTGGGTCGCGCATATCGCGATCGATACTCGTAAGGGATCGTCGACGGTTGCCGCGATGGATGGCTACCGTGTTCGCCTCCGCGGTGGTGAGCCAAACCTCGCCCTCGTCACTCGCAATTTCCTCTTCAAAAAACGCGTGGTACTTAGCCAGCGCACAGGTCCTCGGTTCTAGACGGCTGCATTCGCTGGGGGCGGCGCACTTTCCTCCGCTTCAACTGAACAACGTGAGTCATGCCGGCGGCACGTTGCTCGGCGTCAGTCAACGGAAAGGTGAGAAGGAAAGAAGTTCCTTCGGCGGCGCAAGACGTATGAACGCGGCTGCCCAAACTGTCGGCCAACTCGCCAATGATCGTAAGCCCTCGACCCCGCCGGATAGGCTCAGGTACCGATCCATTGTCGGAGACCTTGCACCTTACGACTTTGCCTACAAGCATCAGCTCCACTCGCAACTCGGGTTGCCTATCGCCGAATTGCGCATGTCGCGCTACGTTGGTCAGCAACTCAGATACGATCAGCCCGAGTTTCCAGCAACGCCGACCTTCAAGCCGCAGCTTATCCGCTGAAAACACGACATGTACCCCCAAGCGATCCAGGCGGTATTTCGTGATGGAAAAGCAAAGCCGTTGGAGGTATTTCGCAGCATCGGCGAGCAGGCCCTGGTCCGGCATGTGCTGCGCCTGATGTACGTCGGCGCATTGATGCAAAACGTCTACGACATCGAGGAGCGCGGCCTTGACCGTCACACTATCCGACTGCATCGCTTTGGCAGAAACCACGCATATCACGGAAGTGAACTCATTTTTTATTCTGTGATTTAACTCGCGAAGAAGTAATGATCCATCGGGATTCGGTAATTGCACAATGTGTCTTGTCATTACGCGCTCCACGGTTGTCCTCTAGAAGCCCCCTAACTCAGATCCTACAGCCTGAGCAGAGACGGGGAATCCAGCTCCAAGGCACCAGGCTGAATCGCGGAGTGGTGCGTGACTCCTCTGATGCCCAAAGGTAACGGACCTACTTGGAACGATCTTGTTTATTCTTGATCTATTTAGACAGTAACTGCGCAGTTCTCTGCGCAACGACACGAGCTTCATCTTAAGATTACTCCCGCGGGAACGCTGGCCAATCCGTCGGCTACGTGACGCGGTGTTCCTGCGCGGCAAGGCATTCGAAATTTATTTGACGATTGCGGCTCCCTCCAAGCTGACAGCTTCACTGCGGTCCACCCACCGCTCGAGGATCACTTCTGAGCACTTTCTTTAAGCAGATGTTCCACGAACGGCAGTGGCGATATCGAGCAATTTGATGGCAAGATCGACGTTCACCATCCGCAGAAGGTTGGCGCGGAGTTCTGGTCTGCTTTCTGTAAACTCCCTCAAGTGTCGCAGGTCCCACTTTGCAAGAGTCACGCAACCTCGAGCTACTACGTCTGCTGGACTGCCGATGCCACTATAGGCGCTCACATCTCCGACGAGCTGACCGGGTCGAAGCGCCATTCTAACGTTGCCGTCGAGAACAGCTTCGAGGTCTCCGGCAACTACAACGATGGCCTCGGATATGGGTTGACCCTTTTTGAGAATGGCCTCTCCGGACGAGCAGTCGACCCACCGGGCAAGGCTGACGAGCTTCAAGAACTCCCTCTTGTCAATCGAGCTGAAGGCGACGCGGTAGAGCTTTTCTTCCCGGTCGCTAAGAACTACAGGCCGCCGCTCCAACGCCGTCGCGAGGACCCGGATCGCGTTGACAAGCATGAACGCCGCGCCCCAAAAAATCGGTGGCCATAGCTTCTCGTGTTGGAAATAGTAATACGGCAAGGTGAGCCCCTCGCCGACGATAGCCAAAATGCGAAGCTTGAGGACGTCTCGCACCGAGAACGCCACGAGAAACACAATATTCGATAAATTAATCAGACCGCTGATGCCCAGTACCTGATCGGACACAAACTCGTACATAGAGGCTCCCACGGTGTTTTCAT
>Ga0210389_10000849_pt1 | contig 25946 bp, 21 predicted proteins | sample IncBWH28OmetaG_FD_160127 | JGI IMG/M metagenome (GOLD analysis project Ga0210389, IMG submission 160127) | Forest soil microbial communities from Barre Woods Harvard Forest LTER site, Petersham, Massachusetts, United States - Inc-BW-H-28-O ...
GGCGGATTTCACGGTGCGGGGCGGCGCGATGGAGTTGGTTGACCGTCATCGCGAGCGCGCGGTGCTCGACGGGCTGCTCGACGCTGTTCGCGCTGGTGCGAGCCGGGCACTCTTGGTGTCTGGCGAGGCGGGTGTGGGCAAGACGGCGTTACTCGAGTACCTGGCCGGGCAGGCTTCGGAATGTCGACTAGCCCGCATAGCGGGTGTGCAATCGGAGATGGAGCTGCCGTTTGCCGCATTGCACCAGTTGTGCGCGCCAACGCTCGATCAGCTCCCCGGTCTACCTGCGCCGCAGCGTGATGCCCTGCAAGTTGTGCTCGGTATGAGTCCCGGGCCCGCGCCGGACCGATTTTTGGTCGGGTTAGCGGTGTTGAACCTGCTGTCCGAGATTGCCGAGCAGCAGCCGCTTGTGTGTTTGATCGATGATGAGCAGTGGCTCGACCGCGCGTCGGCCCAAGTTCTCGGTTTCGCCGCTCGCCGGTTAGGTGCGGAGTCGGTGGGGTTGGTGTTCGCTGCCCGGGTGCCCAGCAGCGATCTAGCCGGATTGCCCAACCTTGTTGTGGAGCGGCTGGGGGACACAGATGCGCGAGCGCTGCTCGATGCCGCGCTGACCGTGCCATTGGACACCAGGGTGCGTGATCAGATTCTTGCCGAGACGGACGGCAACCCGCTGGCATTGTTGGAATTGCCGCGGGGATTGACTCCCGAGGAGCTGGCCGGCGGATTTGGGCTTCCCAGCGCGATGCGATTGTCCGGCGGCATGCAAGAGACCTTCCGCCGCCGGGTCGAGGTTCTCCCGGACCCGACCCGGCGCCTGCTGCTGATCGCCGCGGCCGAGCCGCTCGGCGATCCCGCGTTGGTGTGGGGGGCCGCGGCGCGCCTGGGAATCCTCGCGGAAGCGACCCGTCCGGCGACCGAGGCGGGCCTGGTCGAGTTCGGCACGCGAGTGCGGTTTCGGCATCCCCTCGTGCGCTCGGCGGTCTACGCATCGGCGTCGCCGCAGCAAAGACAAGAAGTGCACGCGGCGCTGGCCGAGGTCACCGATCCGCGGCTAGATTCCGATCGACGTGCCTGGCATCGGGCGAGTGCCGCACCTGGACCCGACGAGGAGGTAGCGGCGGAACTGGTGCGGTCGGCGGGCCGGGCGCAAGCGCGTGGCGGCGTGGCCGCGGCCGCGGCGTTCCTCGAGCGCGCCGCGGCGCTAACGCTCGATCCCATTCGGCGCACCGAGCGGGTGCTGGAAGCAGCGTCGGCCAAGATCAGGGCGGGCGCGTTCGACGCGGCTCGGGACCTGCTGTCTATCGCGGAGGTCGGTCAGCTCAGCGACTTTCAACAAGCCCGCATCGAGTTGATCGGCGCTGAGCTCGCGTTCCTCACAGATCGGAACAGTGAGGCCCTGCCCATGTTGCTGAAGGCCGCCCGTCGGCTCGAGCCGATCGATGCAGAGCTTTCGCGTAGGACCTACCTGCAGGCCCTGACGGCGGGCTATTTTGCCGGTCGCCTAGCCCTCGGTGAGGGTTTGCTGGAGGTCGCACACGCGGCTGCGGCCGGCCCGCCGTCCGCGCACCCTGCGCGCGTACCGGACCTTCTCCTGGATGGCCTGGTAGCGGACAAAATCAAGGGATACGCGGCCGGATTGCCGGCACTTCGTAAGGCACTCCAAACCTTCGGCACCGACTTGTCGATAGACGAAGCGCTGCCCTTACACTCGGTGGCCGGCATCGTCGCCCGTCACCTATGGGACGACCAAAGCTGGCAGGTGCTCACGGACCGCCATGTTGAGCTTGCACGTAGTGCCGGGGCGCTTAGTGAGCTGCCCGTGGCGCTCAATGCGCGGGCCTTCGTGCTGTTGTTTACTGGTGAGCTCGCCACCGCCTCTTCGCTGATCCAGCAGCGACAGGCATTAGCCGCGACCGGTATCAACCGCTTTCCTTACTCGGCCCTTGGCCTGGCCGCGTTCACCGGTAGGCAAGCTGAAGTGGCGACGCTGATCGACGCGATCAACCAGCACATTAGCGTTCGGGGTGAAGGTGTCGGGATCACCATCATCGAGTGGGCGAGCGCGGTACTGAACAACGGTCTCGGTGACTACGAGGCGGCAATGGAAGCAGCGCAGCGCTCCACCGACTACCTGGAGGAAATGATCACACCTCCGTGGCCGGCGGTCGAGCTCATCGAAGCCGCCGTCCGTAGCAGACGCAGCGACATCGCCGCCGATGCCCTGCGCCGGTTAGCCGAGGTCACCAGCGCCAGTGGCACGGACTGGGCGCTTGGCATTGAGGCTCGTTCACGTGCGCTGCTGAGTGACGGTGAGACCGCCGAGCGCTGGTACCGCGAGTCGATCGAGCGGCTTGGCCGTACCCGCATCCGCGCCGACCTCGCCCGCGCGCACCTGCTGTACGGCGAGTGGCTACGCCGGGAGCGCCGCCGCATCGATGCCCGGGCACAGCTTCGCATCGCCCACGACATGCTCGAGGCGATGGGAATGGAGGCGTTCGCGGAGCGGGCCAGGCGCGAGCTAGACGCCACCGGCGAAACCATCCGCAAGCGCACGGTCGCCCCGGGCGATGAGCAGATGACGGCGCAGGAGGCGCAAATCGCCCGGATGGCCCGCGACGGTCTATCGAATGCGGAGATCGGGTCCCGTTTATTCATCAGCACGCACACAGTTCGCTACCACCTGCGCAAGGTTTTCACCAAGCTCGGCGTCAGCTCCCGCAGCCAGCTCGACCGTGTCCTACTAGAAGGACCCGCCGCCGGCGCTGTCTGGTCATCGGGGCCTTGACAAACGTCGAGACACCGACCTCGATTGACAGTGGACTAATCATTTCGCGCTAGCGACTGGGGATGCGATCGCAGCGATTGCCGAAGGGCCTGCTCACGGGTCCGCCTTTGGTGGTGGTCGCCGCTGATGTTCGGCTCGCGGCGCCGGTGCGCTGCCTCAGATCGCGCGCACGCCGAGCGATCGACAGCAAATCGGGCGGACGACGTGGGCGGTTGCCTGGAATAGCGCACACTGAAGTGGCAGCCCAGCAAGCGGTAGACAGGACACCCATGGGCCCTTCAACCGGCCGATTTGACGCCCGCGGCCAGCGGCTTGTAACGCCGCCGATTCGGGGTCGGGCGGGCGAGTTGAAGGTGATCGGCGGGTTGGTGACGGCGCTGATGCGGGGGCATCGGGGCGTGCTGGTCATCGAGGGACCGCCGGGCATCGGGAAGAGTCGGTTGCTGACCGAGGCGATGGCGCTGGCCGACAGGGGCGGGGTGCGCACTCTGTTTGGTGAGGCTTTCGAGTATCAGCAGACGGTGCCGTATTTCTCGCTGTTCACGGCGACGCTGCGCGCCGATCCCCCGGTCGGAGACGCCGACGCGTTGCGCCGGCTGGGCAGCTCGGCCGACCTGGGCTATTGGGTGGTGCACGATCTGGCCGACGCGATTTTCGCGGCGGCGGCGCAAACCCCGCTGGCGATTGGGCTCGAGGACGTCCACTGGGCCGATAACGGCACGCTGTTGGCGCTGCGGTCGCTGGCAACCACGCGGCCCGAAGTGGCGGTGTTGTGGGTTCTGACCGCCCGCACCGGTGCTGGCGGTCCGGCGCTCGAGGAGACGTTGTCGGCGCTGCAACGTGCGGATGCCGCACTTGTGCGGGTGGCCCCGATGTCGCGGGGCGCGGTCGCCCACATGGTCTCCGACGCTGTACGCGCGGACGCCGATGAGTCGCTACTGAATCTGGCCGCCAAGGCGCACGGCAATCCCTTCCTGGTCAGCGAGCTGATCGGGGGTCTGGACGAGGAGGGCCGGATCAATGTGAGCGGCGGCCGCGCGGTGGCCACCGGACACGCGCTGCCGCGCCGTCTGGGCGCCCGAATGCAGCAGCGACTAGACCACCTGTCCAACGTTGCTGGCGAGGTGGTGCGGGTGGCCGCGGTGCTGCCCGACCGGTTCTCGGCTGCTCTGCTGGCCGCGATGCTCGAACGCCAGCCGGCGTCGTTGATGTGGGCCGTCGATGAGGCGGTGCGCGCGGATCTGCTTGTCGAAGACGACGAGCAGCTGAGGTTTCGCCACGACTTGCTGCGCGAGGCCACCCGACAGTCCATGCCGAAGTCGCTGCGCCGCGCCATGGAGCGCCAATCGGCGTCGATCATGCTCCGTATGGGCGCGACGCCGGCCGAGGTGGCCACCCAACTGGCGCGCAGCGCTGAGCCCGGGGACAGGGAGGCGATCGGCGCGCTGCGCCAGGCCGCTCACTCGGTTGGCCACAGTGATGCCAGTGTGGCCGCGGAGTTGAGCAAGCGCGCATTGGACCTGTTGCCCGCCGAAGACGCTGCCCACGGGCCACTGGTCGCCGAAACGGTGGAGTTCCTCAACCGGGCCAGCCGCTACGAGGAGGCCGAAGAGTTGGCCGTCGCGGCGCTATCGGAGGCGGCGTCGCCCCAAGAGGAGGCCGAGATTCGTCTGCGCCTCGCGACGAAAATTAGGCACACTACGCAGCGGCGCGTCGAGGAGAATCGTCGAGCGCTGCAGTTGGGCGACGTCAGCGAGGTCACCCGGGCGCGGCATCTGGCGGAGCTGGCCTACAACCTGGTCTACGACAAACGGGGGCAACAGCGCGCGGCGGCCAACGAGGCGGCCGCGGCCGCGGCAGCAACCGGTGATCTCGAGGCCAGGATCATGGCCAACGTCACCCTCGCGTTGCTCGACGGTGGCGACGGCGACGCGGACGGCGCCCTACACCGCCTCGAGGAGCTTTGCGGGCTCGCCCGCACGAGTGATGCGGCCGCAGCGCATGACTTGGCCGCAATCCACTACGCGAACCTGCTGACGGTGGTCGGCCGATTGGACGACTCTGCGGCCCAGGCCGCCGCCGGAAGACAGCAATCCCGCCGGGAAGGCAACGCGATGGCCGTTGATCAGTGGGCCGTTGTTGACGGGGTTGTCCACACGACTGCGGGCCGGTTGAGTGCTGCGCGCGCCTCGGTCGAGTTCCTCCCGCCCCCACAGCGGACAGGCGCGACCGAGCCGGACATGATCCGCATGGTGACTCTGGCCGAGGTGGCGGTGCGCACGGATGACCGAACGTTGTTGCAGCAGATGGTTAATGACGCCCGCGATGCCTACTCCACTGGCTCATATGTGGTACGCCGGGGAGCGGCGCACGTGCTGGCGATGGCGGCGTGGCAGCGCGACGACGTCCATGACGCGATGCGCTGGCTGGCCGGCGACATCACGCTTTTCGAATCACCACTCTGGCCCCAGGTCTTAGATCTGGTGATCTTGGGTGCGCGGGTCGCGTCAGCGGCCGGCGACGCCGGCTTGCGCGCAACCGTCCTGCAGTCCACTGACCTGCTCGAGCGTGACCACCCAGCTATCCCGCTCTTCATGGGGGTGGCCGGATATGCCCGCGGGATCCTCGAACGTGATGCCCGAGCACTGGTGACTGCCGCCGAATTGCTTCAGTCCTTGCCGCGGCCGCTTTTTTACGCCGCGGCTGCCGAGGACGCCGGCGCTGAACTCGCACGCACCGATGGTGGTGCCGAGGCGCTGCATCAGCTCAATGCCGCATTCGATACCTACCTGCACCATGAAGCGCTCGCGGATGCGCGCCGGGTAGGCCGCGAGTTGCGCCGGTTAGGTGTGGAACGTCGCATCGTCAGCCAGCCGCGGGCAAAAACGGGCTGGGACAGTCTCACCGACTCCGAGCTCAAGGTGGTCAACCTGATTGCGCGGGGTGCTACCAACCGTTCTGTGGCACAGCAGCTGCACGTCTCGCCTCACACCGTGAGAGCCCATCTGCGCAATGCGTTCGCCAAGCTGGCGGTCAGCTCCCGCGTCGAGCTGAGCCAACTCGTGCAGCGCCGACCATCACGTTGATTAAGTCCTGGGGACTTAGCGCTAGGCCACTTTGGCCTTAGAGATAGTCCGCTGGCCAATGGTGCCATCCGCGCCCGCGGGGCGACCATATTAGTCGTCAAGTCATCACATTCTCGCTCGACTGATGGCCGAGACAAAGCCACCGCCCGCCGGTGAGCAGCCCGAGAGAAAGGGCCAACGACGTGGAGTGCAACCCGCCGCCGTCTTGTGCATTGGGGCCTCGACCAACGTGGAGACACGGACGCCGGTTGATTGCGGAGTAATCGAATCGCACTACCCATTGGGGGATGCGAACACGGCCTTGCACGGCTGACTATGGCGCTTACATCTCAGCGTCGCGGTGTCCGAGAATCCAGAACCGCGCCCGGAGTTGAGTTTCGTTTGCGGCGATCGAACAGCTAAGGGTGGTGATTCATGAGTGAAGCCATCGATGAACTCCTAGTCGTCGAAGAACTTCCCGACGGGCAACTCACCGAGTCCGTCGACGATGTCACGCTGTATGCCGAATATCGCCGGATCACCGCAGATCAGGCGGCCTTGCGCCGTCTGGCCACGCTGGTGGCCCGGGGGGCGGAACCGGCGGAGGTGTTCGACGCGGTGGTCAACGAAATGCGCCGCTGCGCGTCCGCGCACACCGCCGGATTGTGGCGCTATGAGTCAAACAACGAAATGACGAAGCTGGCCGCGGCTGAACATCCGGGACTGCGGCTAGCGGAGTGGCCCGTGGGTACCCGAAGCCCGATCGACGGCGGCACCCTTGCAGGGATGGTGCGACGTACGGGGCGGCCCGCGAGGATGGACAGTTACGAGAACAGCACCGGGTCGCTCGCGGCGCGGATACGGGACACGGGCGTACACGCGGCGGTCGGTGTGCCCGTCGTCGTCGATGGACGCGTGTGGGGCCTGGCGGCCGTGGGTTCGGTTGAACCCGAGCCCATGCGGGCCGACACCGAAGCGCGGATCAGCGCTTTCGCCGAACTGATCGGCACCGTCGTGGTGGCCGGATATCGCGACGAGCAGACGCGGCTGCTGCTGACCGAGGCGTCGCAACGGTCGAATCGGCTCGATGGTCTGATTGCACGACGCGGTTTCGACGACTGGAGTCTGCGGGACATCGCCGGTTACCTTCGGTTGCCGACCAGTGGTCCGTTTGTGGTCATCGCCGCCCACGTTTCGGCGGTGGGTGACGAGCCGCTCCCCGAGATCGAATCTAAGCTTCGCAGCCTTGACATATCGTCGGCATGGCGGCTGCTGCCTGATTTGCAGGTCGGGGTTGCGCGCGTCACGTCCGACGAAAAACTCGGTGCGGCAGTTGCCCTGATGTCTCGGATGACAACGGCCCGAGTAGGCGTTAGCGCGCCTTTCGAGGATTTACGCGAGACGCCGATGGCTCTGCATGTCGCGCGAGTGATGTTGAGGGGCTGCGGCGACTCCGGATCCTCGGTCGCTGTGTTCGACGGCTCCATCCTGGCCGCCGCCGTAGTCAGCGCACCGGAGGCGATGATCAGAACGGTCGGCCCTGCGTTGGACGGGTTTAGCGACCTTCCCGCGGAGGAACGCGAAATGCTATTCGACACGTTTCGGGTGTGGCAGGACAATGATGCGTCCGTACGCGATGCAGCTGAAGTACTCCTTTGTCACCCGAACACCGTCCGCTACCGGTTGCGCAAAATTGAGGTGCGTAGCGGCCGATCCCTGTCGCGGCCAAAGGATGTCGTCGAACTATACCTGGCCTTCGAAGTGCACCGCCGCCTTATGTAGCCGAAACCTATTGATGTCGTTGATGAACGGAATGCCGCCACACTAACGATGCTGTGCGTGCCGCTTCATGATGTTGCCGTCCGTTTGCGAAATACTCAGGCGCGCTAGCGGAATCGACGTTGAGCTCAACCAGCACGAGCACGAGACCTTCCGCCGCGACTGCGGTTCCCTTTCAAGAAATCTCGCAATAGGCGATGCCAGTCAGGTTTCCTTGCGCGACCAGCAGCACCTTCGGGTCCGATCCATCGAGCTCGGCCGAGAAGACGTTGCCGCCAAAGTCGGTGATAAACATTCGGTCGCCCTTCAGATCCAGGGCGATGCCGATTCCTTCCATCAAGTGCGTGAAGATGATCTCAGGAGCGGGGCGGTCCTTCGCATCCGAATCCATCGGTGCGCGATTCACCGTATTGCCGCGGGGCGGATCACCCCGGTCGGTCCAATACATGACGCGATTCTTGAAATCGAGCTCCAGATCGATCGGCTCGGGCAGCCCGTCATAAAGAAGTTCGATATCTGCTCGATCAGAGGCCACCTGTCCCGCGGGAATATCGATGCCGGCGCGGAAAAGACGGCCCTTGCCGGCATTGTCGGGACCTTTTTGTGTCCAATAGACCTGGTCGCCATCGACATCGATGGCCACGCCAACGCACCACTTCGCAGGATCCGGCCCCGGTCGCGGGTCGCCCTGGCCGGTATCCACGAGGGTCTCGATGTTCGAGCCGTCGAGGTTGGCGCGCATCAGGCGCATGCCCTCGCGGTCACACCAGTACAGCTTTCTGCTGGTCTTTTCGACCTGCAGCTGCTTGGGAGTGAACGTGCCGCCCTCGGGAACGATCGTCCTGCGATTGTGCCCATCGAGGTCAGCTCGCTCAATGGAACCGTCGTCCGCCGCGGGATTCCCCATGTTGGTCCAGTAAATGTGTCCCGCCGCGACATCGACCGCGATGCCATCGGGGTATCTGCACTCGGTGACGATGACCTTACGGTCCGAGCCGTCCGGATTCAGCGAAACGACACTGTCGTTGCTGAGGTCCAGAAGAAACAGCCGGCTGACTGCGGGTTGATCGCCGGACGCAGGTTGCGGCTCCGGCACTTGTGAACTGACCATATGCGTTTACTCCAGGTACTCAGTCGGGATCTGAACCGGATAACGGATTCACCCTTGGGCGCGGCAATTCCATCGTTGAGCAAGCCGCCGACCCCGTCGATGTGTTCGGTGACAGGGATCGGATGCAGGATTTTGTCCGCAGCGACAGTCGCCTGCGCCGCCACGACATCAGCTGCCGTAGGGCAGTATTCGGCGTAGGCGCCGATGGCCCCGTTGAGAACTCCTCGAACATCTTGGCGGTAAAGTCTCGCTCGCTGTGGCCAGCCAGCAAACATCTTTCTGATCCCGGTTTGACCCCAATTTTGCGCTTCAGCCGTGCAGCCAGCGCCGGGCATTCCTTGCGCTGGAAATAATGCCTGCTCGCCTGGAGTTTCTTCATTCGTTGCCATCCCCGTAGCGAGTGTTCTGCGCTCGCGGTTAGTAGATGAAGTTCTCGCCGCTCGCCCGAACGGTGACGTCGCTGAGGTTGATTCCCCAGGGCTGGTCGATGACGTGCACCACCGCATTCGCCAGGTCATCAGGGGTGATCAGCCAGTACTCCACGGAGTCCACGTCCATCTGCTCAGGTCGAAGGGACCCGCTCTGGAGATTGCTGGCATTCTCGGCGAACTGGAGGCCTTTGTGGCCCACGAGGCCCACGATCGCCGCCTCGTTGACGATCCCGCTGGCGAGATTGGTTCCGAGGACGCCGGTCGGCTTGATCGTGCTCACCTTGATTTTGCCTTGCGTCTCGACCCGCAACGAATCCGAGATCGTCGTGACTGCCGCCTTGGTCGCGCTGTACACGCCGGACCCTTCGGTGCCGCCGTTGCCATAGATGGAGGAGATGTTTACCACCTGTCCTCGGCCTTGCTTGATCATCTGGTCGTAGACCGCCGAGATGCCGTTCACGACGCCCTTGATGTTGATATCGATCGCCTTGTGCCATTTCTCCCAGGCCCGTTCGTGGTCGGCGAAATAGGCCAGCGGCATCACGCCGGCGTTGTTCACAAGCACGTCGATCGCGCCGAAAGTGTCGAGAGCGTGTTGCGCCGCCGCTTTGACCTGCGCCATATCCGTCACATCCGCAACATGAGCCGAGCCTTCGTAGCCCGCCGCCCGTAGGCCATCGATGACCTCGTTGAGGCTGTCGGCGTTGATGTCCACGCCGACAACCTTTGAGCCACCGGCGGCGCATTTTTCGGAGATCAGCTGGCCGAAGCCGCTGCCCCCACCGGTGACGATGATGACCTTGTCCTTCAGATATTGCGACATGCCTACCCTTCCTATCCAGAGTAAAAAAATTGTGCCGGGTCCTTGATCCGCCGATACACGCTGTCCGGGTGCCAATAGACGATCCCATCGACCTTGCCCGCCTTGACGTCCTCAAGTAGCCGTTTCAAACATCATCGGTTACTGCGGGCAGTAGAAGTCGACTGACGCGGCTACGAAGTCCACGGCGCCAAGGTCGGGCAGCCCCGGCTAAGCCCTTAAGGCGCTCATCCAGCAGCTCGTCTACCAGCACGGTGCTTGGCGTGCGATCACACAACTCAACGCGTCGGATGTGTGGTGGAAGCTGGCGGCGCTCAGCCATCTCGGCAGAGCGTTACGACGCAGCTTCCGTATGCGCTGCGATGAAGGGGTGGATCTCCGCCGAAGTAACCCGGCGAGACGCCCCGATCGGACCCACGCGAGTTCGCCGGCTTCGAAGATTCGATAGATCGAGGAGCGTGAGATGTGAAGGGCCGCAGCTGCTTCGGAAACAGCGCGCTACACGCTCCCCAAATCCCAGCAGCCACAGCTAGTTTCGCCTTGAAGGTCCTGAGGTGGTCGCCGTTGCCAGTCCTGACCAGTCGGCATCGATAGAGCGACGCGCGGCGCGCGGAGGGACATGGTCGCGATGACAAGTTTTGGAATCCCACTGCTATCCATAAGTTGCTACGTCAGCGAGCCCCTCGTCTGCTTGAGCGAAAGTGGGTGGCTAGGTTCCCTTGGGGACCATTTGGTCGGCAGCAGCGCCCATCCGACGCGACAATTGAAGAAAATCGTTCTCGCCCACCCCGTTGGGCAGGGTGTAGGCAAGCTGCCGTAACTCGACGGCGTAGTTGCGCAACTCCTGGCGGAGCCGCGTCTCAACGGTGGCCATGGACTTCTTTCTGTGGCAGGACTGACTGAAACACTGAAACGCCCGACTTTCCGCAGCCAGACTTGTAAATCCACAGCCAGACTTTGAACTCTACGCGGTTCCGGTGCCGAATTCGAGTTCGCCTCTGTGGTGCGGACCAGGCTTGATGATGTGTGCGCGCTAGCCCGCCACCGCTTCGCGCCAGTCCTGCCGCTGAGCTTCGGGGAAGAACTGCCGCAGGATCGAGAATTGATGCGACCCGGTCTGTAGCACCTGGCCGATCAGGTATTCGGCCAATCGCCAGTCGTCGCGTGCTACTGCCAGCATCGGCAGGACGTTGCTGGGTTCTATCGAGCGAACAGGTCCGAGTAGGAACCGTGCTTGACGAACTTGGTGGAAAAACCTGCATATGGGCCGAAGGCTACCGAGCGCTCATCTAACAGGTCGTCGTCGGCTGTCGCGTCGAGCGTTGTGGCCAGGTGCGCGCTTATGGCGTGTCCCTTGCGCCAGCAGTGTTATTCCTATCAAACGCACGCGGTATCGTCGGGGATTCGAATGATGGATTCCCTCTTGCGATTACGGGGCTGCGCACAACCGTGCGCAGCCCCGAATCGCCAGGAGTGTCCGTTTAACGGCGGCCGCGGCCATCGTCGTGACCCCAGCCGCCCCGGCCGTCGTCGTGACCGCGAAAGCCGGGACCACCGTCGTGACAGTGGAATCCGTCCGGGTTGCCACCCCACCCCGGGTCCCAGAAGTCGCCTGGGCACCATTGCGGGAACGGCCCGGGTTGGGCCTGGGCTACGCTAGCCGCCCCCAAACCGACCAGCCCTAAGCCTGTGGAAATTATGAATGCCGATACTGCAACGCGAGCAATGTTTTTCACGCTCAATTCGTACCATTAGAGCTTCCGAATCTTCGACATGTCAGGGCACTTGATATCTCATTGCAACGCCAGGGTGATGCTCAGTTTCACAAATCGGTGGTCACCAAGCTTGCTACCGGGGCACCGCAGAAATCGATGGATTGGGTCCGCAAACCCGCAAGTCGACGCCTGGCAGCGTGCCGGGGTGACCGCGATCAGCCCGAGCTGCGCCGGTCGCGGGGCGGGGTGAGCAGCTACGCACGACGAACGAGAGGTTACGCACGGCGAGCGCGCTTTTCGCGGTGCAAACAGATCCACCCGGCAAACCGCTGCGACAATTGTCTGCTTGCGCAAATATCAAGAGCAGGTGCGGTTTCGGCGCTGTCGAGGCAGGTAGCAGTCATCATGTCGCCGGGTCGGCGCCCAGGACGGTCTGACGTTTTGCTGCGGAGGGTGCCGGCGGATAACGGACCTGACGGTTGGCGTCCGGAGGACCGTTCAATGCACTGGTGTGGTGGTTTCGTCGCGGGCACCAACCGGTGCTGGCAAGAGCGACAGCGTCCGAGGACAGATACGCGAATGTCGCGAAACGATCGCCTTTATCTCGCCGGCAGTAATCGAAGCCAGCTCAGAGACAGATCGGCCTAGCCGAAAGCTTCGAGCGCGTGATGTGTTACAGCTCAAGTGGATTCGGCGTCCAGTTGGCGTGCGATACGGTAGGGCCTGCTTCCGAGGTCGACGACAGATTCTTCCGCTTTCTGGCGAAGCCACAACCCCCGCAACAGCCGCCGATGCGCGGCGAAGGTCAGGCTGATCGGGTCGCACCACCGCGGTATGCCACCGATTAGATGCAAGCCCGTCACCAGGATCATCGACACGGTGGCAATCGGCTTAGACTTGAAGTACCGGCGGGCCGCGTTGGTCAGCTGCTCGTCATCCGTGGCGATCAGGTCGTAAGCTGCCACGCCGCTGGCCAGTGCCACCCACGCTCGGTCTGAGTTGCGCATCCTTAACGCCTCCTATATCTAGAATGACGTCGGACGGGGCCGGAAAGTTCACGCATTGATTTGGGTTTGGCCAGTCGCCGTGGTGGCTGGCGCGAAGTTACGCGCGCCCGAATCTCGTCACACCACTGTCGCGTGTCCCGGCGTGTGCACCTCGAGATCTTCGACGCCGGCCGTGGGCCAGTCGACACCGCGGCCATCGTAACAGACGAATTATGTAGCTGCACAACGCTATTACTCTAGAGCACGTGCCAGTCGGGTGACTTGACGGCAGGCACGGTGTTCAGGTGGGTGATCGCGATTACTGCCCGTCCGAGTACTGGTGATTGGCGCTCATTTTGTCGTCGGATGTTTGCATGACTTTGATCCAGTTGCCAGACTTCGGATCTTGGAGCCCAGATCGTCGTGATGGGTCGGCTGGTGTACACCCTTCGGGTGATCGTCCCGGCGATCAGATTGAGGATTCTCTTGCTGAGGGCAGCGGTCAATCACAGATTTACCCGCGGGTGCCTAACAGAGGCGCGATGACGGCCACGCTGGGTCGGGGCGGCCGACTCGCCCCGGTGACAATGGCATCGCATTCGTCAAATCCCTTCAACTAGTGGAAGGTGGAGGGATGACGTTATCGTCGAACCCCCCGGGCGCTTACGCAATTGTCCGAATCCCATTCGGCTAAATGTGGCGACCCACGAGCAGCTCATCGCCGCCATCGACGGCCGGCGGGGAATAGATGCCGCCGACCGGTTGTGCGAGGCCTGCGTGGTTCTCCTCGACATCGACGCAGCAGCGATTTCGCTCGTCTTCGACGGTGCGAACAGCGGAACACTCGGATCCAGCGGCGCGTCCGCGCGCATTTACGACGAACTGCAGTTCACCCTCGGCGAGGGACCGTGCCTGGCGTCTGTCCTACAGCGGATTCCAATTCTGATTGTCGACCTCGCCGACCCTGCGGAGGCTCGCTGGCCCGCGTACCGGCCCGCCATGCTGGCGCACCAGATCAGAGGCGTCTACGCGATACCCGTCGTCGTGGCCGGCGAATTTGTCGGCGCCCTCGATCTCTTCCGCGCGCGGCCGGGCCCACTGCTGGCCACGGACTTGGCCGGCGCAGTCGCCGCCGCCGAGCTCGCGGCCATCCCTGTTCTAGACCTCTTGGACGGCGACCTGCAGGCCGCTGTAACCGACCCCAACAGCAATGCCTGGGCCGAACTCAACAGGCTGACCCGCGCAGAGGTCAGCCAGGCCATCGGCATGCTCGTCGCCCAGCTGGAGGTTGAGCCGGCCTTGGCCCTGATCCTGCTCCGCGCCCACGCGTACGCCACCGGCCGCAGTGTCACCGACATCGCCCGCGACATCCTCGACCGCCGACTGAAGCTCGAGGCCGACTGATGGGGCTCGCAGCCAGAACAATCCAGGAAGTAGGGCAACATGACTGACGATCCTCGTGAAACCCGCGTGCTGGAAGCCGTCGTCTCGCTTGTCGATAGCCTGCTCGACGACTTCGACGTCGTCGACCTGCTGACCGAGCTCACGGAGCGATGTGCTGAGCTGCTTGACATCGAGGCCGCGGGATTTCTGCTCGCCGACCCGCTGCACCGGCTCCGCCTGCTGGCCGCCACCTCGGAGGAGGCCCGCGAACTCGAATTCTTCCAGCTACAAGCCGACGAAGGTCCATGCGTGGACTGCTACGGCACCGGCCAACCGGTTTCCGTCGCCGACATCCGCGGGGCAACAGAGCGGTGGCCGCGGTTCGTTCCCGCCGCGGCCGAGGCCGGCTTTGCCTCGGTGCACGCCGTCCCGATGCGCGCCGCCGGCATTGTGTTGGGCGCGCTCGGCTTGTTCGGCGCGCACGCCGGCGAGCTCACCGAAGCCGATCTGCTCGTCGGCCAGACCCTGACACACATCGCGTGTGTGGCGATCCTCCAGGAACGTCCACCCACACCCTCCACCGTCATGCCGCAATTACGCGCCGCGCTGACCAGCCGTGTCATCGTCGAACAGGCCAAGGGCTTCCTCCACCACATGCTTGAGGTGTCGGTGGAGGAGGCGTTCCACCTATTGCGGACTTACGCACGCGACAGCGGCGAACACCTGACCGACGTCGCCCGCAAATTGATGACCGATCGGTATTCCCGCCCGATGCTAGTGGCAGAGTTGGCCGAACTTGCGGCGGCGCGACCGCACTGACGGGTTCAGCGATGCCGTGCGCGGGCCCGCCGCACGGCCTCGTCGACCAGCCGCTCGGCGACGGCGTGCAGCTTGACGTTCTCGGTTTGGCTGATGTGGGTGAGCCGTTCGAAGGCCTCATCGGCGCTGCCACCCGACCTACTGCGGATGATGCCGATCGCCTGATCGATCACTGCGCGGTTGTCCAACGCGCGCTGCAATTGCAGTGTCCGTTCGTGCGCCTCCGCCAGCAACTGCGCGTTGTACACCGACACCGCGGCGGGCCTGGCGAACTGGGATCCCAACTGCACGGCGTACTCGGCGAACGCGTCGCGGCTTTTGGCATACGCATTGATCGCGCCGATCACCTGGTCGCCGACGATCAACGGCAGCGCCAGCGCGGAGTGCATTCGCATCCGGGCCACCCGGCCACCAAAGTGTGGCCAACGGCTGTCACTGCCCAACGATCCGCTCACTGTGGGTCGTCGCGACTGCATACACGTGATACATGGCCCCTCGTTCAGTTCGTCGTACTGAACTGTGTCGATCTCGTGGACAAGTGCCGCTGTCGCAGCCCAGGTCTGGACGCTGGATATGCCGTGCTGCGGATCGGTCAATGCGACGCCCACACCGTCGGCGCCCGGAATCGCCTGGGCCGCGAACTCCGCCACGTCCCGGAGAAGATCGATCACCCCTCGGGCGCCTGCCACAATTCCGGCCACTCCGCGCAGCCCGGCATACAGTTCGGCCTCGTCGGCTTCCCGCTGGGTAAGGGAGAGTTCCGGCGATGGCGGCGCGTTGCGACCGGGCTGGGCGTCGAAGTCGGCCAACATTCCTCTCCTGCTTGTACGCTTGGTGAGCGATAAATGTACTCTGTGTCGCTCCAGCAAAAGTCAGTCGACAAGCGCCAACGTATGAGCGCGCCGCAGCTTCCCCGACGGCGTCTTGGGGATCATCCCCGGCTTGAGCACAACCACGTTGCGGGGCCGGACATCGACCTCGGCCACCACTTCGTGGGCCACCTGACGCTCGATGCGGCGCACCTCCGCCGACTCCTCCCATGCGACCGACTCCACAGCGACGGCGAACGTCTCACGCGAGTGCCCGGCGTCCAGGCGGACCGCTACGGCGCAGCCCGGTCGAACGCCGGACACCCGGGCGGCGGCGCGTTCGATGTCGGTTGGGTAGATCTTTCGGCCGGCCATGATGATGAGGTCTTTGACCCGGCCGCAGACCACGAGGTGGCCGTTTTCCGTGAAGTAACCCAAGTCGCCGGTGTCGTACCAACCTTGCTCGTCCTGAGCCGCGACGAATCCTGCCACCGTGGTGTAGCCCTGGGTTACCGATTCGCCGCGCACCTGTATCACACCGACGCCGCGGGCGGGCAGCACGCCGCCGTCCTCGTCGACGATGCGCGCCTCCAGGCCCTCCAACAAACGGCCGAGCGTAGCCAGCCGCCTGGTCTTACCCCTGGTCGCGGGGACAGCCCGGTGCAGTACGGCCAGCAGGTTGGCGTCCACTTCATCGACGACCAAGCCGGCGCCGCACTCGGTGAACGACACCGCGACGGTCGTCTCGGCCATCCCGTACGCCGGCAGGATCGCCTCTGGCCGCAACCCGAACGGCCTGCCAGCGTCGATCAGATCCTCGACGTCGGCAGGTTCGACGGGCTCGGAGCCCGAGAGCGCCCACCGCAGCGTGGACAGGTCGAATTGGCCAGCCACGGCTTGTCTGCGCAAGCGTTTGGCGAACAGCGTGTAGGCGAAGTTGGGCGCGGCGGTCATTGTGCCCTTGTACTTGTCGATGAGCTTGGCCCAAAGCAACGTGTCACGCAGGAAGTCCATCGGGGTGACTTTGACCAGTTCGGTCGCGAAGTACATCGGCACCGTCAGGAAGCCGGTCATGCCCATGTCGTGGAACAGCGGCAACCAGCACACGATCACGTCGGTATCGGCGTCGACCTGAGCGCCGTTGAACATCGCTTCGGCGTTGGACACGAAGTTCCGGTGGCTTATCCGCACGGCCTTGGGCGAACCGGTGGACCCTGACGTCAGCTGCAGCAGCGCGAGATCGTCGTCGTGGGTCTCGACCGGATCGATCGGGCGGCTGCGCAGCAAGCGCTCGATGGTTAACACCCGCATGCCCAGTTCGGACAGCAGCGGGGCCGCGGCCATGAACGGGTCGGAGATGACTACTGCTTTGGCGCCGATCATCTTAGTGACGCCGGTGGTCTCCTCGGCCCAGCGCTGCAGGTGGGTGCGCGGAGTGGGCTGGTGCAACATGGTCAGGCAGGCGCCGCGCATCCAGATGCCTTGCGCGGTCGGGGCGATCTCGACCGGGGCGCCGGCCAGAACCGCGACGGTGTCACCGTGTCCGACGCCGGACGCCGCCAGACCACCGGCAACATGTCGAGCGCGTTCGTGCACCTCACCCCAGATATGCCGGACGGGGCAGTTCGGCTCCCCGGTGACCATGCCCTTCGAACTGGCCTGGGCGTTGCCATACATTGTTTCGGTGAATTTGCTCAAGGCCATTCCTTTGGCTGCGGCGCTATGGCGCCGCGGTTGGCCTGCGACAGTGAGTCGGGGCGTTCAATGGTTGACGAGCGTTTATGAGTCACGCGTCAAATATGTCGGTGTTGAGCCGCGAAGCTTGAAGCGAAATCCCGGGCGCGCCAACACCGCTGGTATCGCTGCGGTCCGACTGCAGCCCGCCCAGGAAGTAGGCTGTCGAGCACTTCAGACGTGCTGACGATACACACTCACAGGCAATATGCCACCGAGGCGCGCTGATGTCGCCGACAGGCGCGGTGATCACCCCTGACGCCCTAAGCATGGGACTCCGTCAGTGTCAGTCCGAAAGCACAATCTCTGTAACTGTCGGTTTATCCGGGGTGCAGACACGTTCCGGCGGGGACCTCGTAGATCGCCACCGGACGTTTCCGGGAGGCTGGGGAGTCAACCGTGATAAACGATACCTCAGGGAGCGCACTTGGGAAATTGCTAAATGCCCTCGGCGTGCCGGCGCACCGGCACGCTCAATCTCAGCCCGCCGTAGACCATCCCAGAGTAGATTTCCGCGACATGCGGGCCGCTCCAATATATTCCACCGCCGGGCACATGCTTCTCGGCAAGACGTATCACAGTGCCACCGCAACCAATTCCGCGATGGGCATGCAGCGTCGATCGGCGCGCGGCGAAGCGTGGGCCTCGCGCATTAGTTCGCTCACGCCGCAACTCGCTGCTGTTGTTTACTGATCGGCGCCGAAAATCGGTCTGTGCCAACTGAACCGCAACAAGCGAATTCGTGGAACCCCATACGGCTCGGCAATTCAGCCCAGATCAGGTTTCCGTCGGCGTTTAGTACATGCACAAATACCACAACGGGTTTCAGCCGCGTCGAAGTCGTCGTTTCCAGGCCGCTTTCGTCTTCGACAGCGACGGCAAGGCGCTGTTTCGCCGCGTCTACTTCAGGCGTTTCGTCGGCCAGATCGATGCTCTCGACGTCCATCATGATCGGAACCCCGGCCCGACATTGTGGTGTTTCAGGACATGCGAATAGCGTGTCGCAAGACATCAGAATAGGTAAGTTGGCCACCGTCGGATGGTGTCGAAGGCTCGCTTAGTCATCGACGCTGTCGCCGTCGAAGGCCACGAGCTCGTGCTGCCGTGGATCGAGTCAGCGGCGGTTTTGCGGGTATATGTTACTGAATGGCCTGCGATGCGTTCGTGCTGGGCGGAGGCGGTGTGCTTGGGGCCGCTGAGGTCGGCATGGCGCGCGCATTGCTGGAGGCGGGCGTTCATCCCAACCTGGTGTGCGGCACCTCAGTCGGCGCGATCAACGGCGCGGCGATCGCGGCGGATCCCACTCCGGAAGGCGCGCAGTATCTGTTGGGGATCTGGGACGCGCTCGCAGAGGAGGGAGTCCTCGATGGTTCGGTGATCCGGCGGGTCGGCGAAGTCGTGCGCCGCAGGACGTCCTTGCACGGTAGCGGTGCACTTCGCCGGATGTTGCGCGACCGATTGCCCGCGCAGACCTTCGAGGACCTCGCCGTGCCGTTCGAGTGCGTGGCGGCCAGCATCGAACGTGCCCGCGAGCACTGGTTCAGCACGGGAGACCTGATCGAGCCGGTTCTCGCGTCGTGTGCGCTGCCGGGGGTGTTCCCACCTGTACAGATCGGCGACGAGCACTTCTTCGACGGTGGCCTGGTGAACAGCATTCCGCTGGATCGGGCGGTGGCCCTCGGCGCCGAGACCGTATGGGTCTTGCATGTCGGGCGTTTGGAGGAGGAACTCGCCGCACCACGCTTCCTATGGGAGGTCGCGTTCGTATCCTTCGAGATCTCACGCAGACACCGCTTCCACAGCGATCTGGAACGAGTGGGCTCCGACATCACCGTGCACGTGCTTCCGTCCGGCTTGCCGCAGCGGCGAGCCGAAACTTGGTCGAATCTGCGGTACCGCGACACCCGTCGAATCGCCCGGCGCGCCGAGCTGGCCTACGACGCGACCCGCGAATATCTCAAGGCGTTGCCATGACCGTGCTGCGCCGGTTTGTGACGGTACCGTTGGTGAGCGCCCTCATGGTGTGCGTGCTGGTCTCAGCGCCGCTGCTGCTGGCAGTGACCGGTCTGGCGGGTCTGGCAGCACGGTCGAGCCGGCCGGTCCGCACCGTGGCCTTGGCCACAACTTACGCATTCATCGAGCTGCGCACTCTGGTGAAGCTCGCGCTCGGCGACGTGGACTGTGATCGGCTTATGGGGGACATCCTCACCACGGCCTACGCCGCCGTGCGCCGGATCCTCGATGTCGAGGTGGTGCTCGACCCGTCCTCGACCACCCCGGAGGAGATTCCCCGCCACGAGCCGGTCATCGTGCTATCGCGGCATTGCGGTCCGGGGGATAGCCTGCTGGTGGCCTGGCTGCTCACGATCGAGTATCGGTTGCAGGTCCGGATCGTACTCAAGGCCATCCTGCGCTGCGAGCCAGTTCTCGACTTTGCGGGGGAGCTGGGATGCCTGTGCTTCGTCGCCCGAGGCGGCCGCGCCCGTCACCAGATTCACGATCTGGCCGCGTCGCTGGCCGGCGGGCAGGCGCTTCTCATCTTCCCTGAGGGGGCGAACTTCACCTTGCCGCGGTGGCGCGCCGCGATTGCCGAACTCCGCTCGACCGGCCGGATTCGCGCTGCAAGCCGTGCGTTGCGACAGTCGTATACGCTGCCCCCGCACACCGGAGGTGTCGCCGCTGCGGTGACCGGAGCACCGAGCGCCAATGTCCTTGTGCTCGCCCACAACGGTTTTTGCCCGGACGGGCGGGCACGGCTCTGGTGGCAGCTGCCGATGCATCGGCAACTGCTCGTGCGCACGGCGCTGTTTCCAGCCGCCGAACTTCCCCAGCCCGATCAGTTGAGCCCTTGGCTGGAACGAACCTGGACCCAAGTCGACGCCTGGGTCGCCGGCCACACCGATCCTGGATAGCGTACGGCCGCATGCTTTGGGACCGTTTTGGGACTACACGTCGTCCGGGACAGCACTGCCGGGGGCGGTCCGAATCCACCGTGTTGCCATCAGGCATCTCGATGGACCGGCCCGTCCACAGCAGCTCCGACGCCCAGTCGCACAGCGGATCCAGAACCTGAGTCATCGCCGCCGCCGGCCCGGCGGTCGGGATCACCTCCCCACCGGCGTGCCGGCCCACCGGCGTATAGGGCGGATTGCAGACAACGACGTCAAATGGCCAGGCGCTGAACGCGTGGGGTAACGCCCAGGCGAATGTCCACGTCCACCGCGACTAAGGGGTGCGAGGAGCAGAGCACAGCCGTGGGGACAGATGTCCAACGCAGTGACGCTGGCCGCACCCTGCTGGCCGCGGCAATCTCCACCACACCGCTACCGGTACACAGATCTAACACATGCCGCCCGGCAGAGACGGCGACGTTGGTCACGGCGTCGATAAGAAGCCACGAATCATGTTGCGGCGCATAGACGCCGTCGGCCGCAACGATCCTGCCCGAGGACTCGCGGCGACTCGGTCGGCGCGATGATGTGTGTCGTTGGTCGAGCCGGATCGCGGTGGCCAGTCCCCGTCGACGTGCGATGGGGTTGGCGCCCTCAGGCGAGGTCGTGTCATGAGGTTGCCGAATCTGTCTTCGGAGGCGGTTTCGGGGGCGTCGTCGGAGGTGGCGCGCAGGAACCGGTCCGGCAGAGCCAGTTTGACGATCGTGCGCAGAGTAAGTAGGTACTGGTAGACCAGCGGGCCGGTGGTGTAGGGCAGGTCGTATGTGGTGCACACCGCCTGCACCCGTTGGGCGATCTGGGCGTAGCGGTTACTGGGCAGGTCGGGGTAGAGGTGGTGTTCGATCTGGTAGCAGAGGTTTCCGCTCATGAACGCCATCACCGGCCCGGCGCGAAAGTTGGCGCTACCCAACATTTGTCGCAGATACCACTGCGGCTTGGTCTCACCCTCCAGGGTATCGGGGGTGAATTTCTCGGCTCCGTCGGCGAAGTGGCCGCAGCAGATCACCGCGTACGCCCACAAGTTTCGCAGCAGATTGGCGACCCCGTTTCCGAATAGGACGCGGCGCCAGCGCCGCCCGCCGAGCGCGGGGAAGACCACGTAGTCTTTGCTTGCCTGGCGGGCGATTTTGCGGAGCAAAGCTCGGGTGTGAGCAGATCTTTCGGCGTCGGTCCCCGCGCGCTCATGTTCGGAGTACAAACCGTGCAGTGCGATACCCCATTCGAAAGTTATCGCCAACAATAGATGTCGCAGCGGCTGCAGCAGGTTGCTGGGCCTCCACTGTTGGTCACGGGTGACCCGCATAACGCCGTACCCGAGGTCGTCGTCGACGCCGACGACGTTGGTGAAGACGTGATGTCGGTAGTTGTGGGAGTACCTCCATTGTGAGGACAGTCCCGCCATGTCCCACTCCCAGGTGGTGGAGTGGATTTCGGGGTCGTTCATCCAATCCCATTGGCCGTGGCCGATATTGTGGCCCAGTTCCATGTTCTCGATGCTTTTCGCCGCGGCCAGGGCGAGCGTCCCAAGCACCCACCCTGTCCTGCTTCGGCCGGCACCGATCAGCACACGGGCGGCGAGGTCCAGGCAGCGTTGAACAGCGATAGTGCGTTGGATATATGCCCTGTCGTTCGTACCGCGCGAATCCTCGATGTCGAGACGGATCGCGTCCAACTCGACGGCGAGTGCCTCGACGTCCGCCGCGCTCAGGTGGGCGTATTCGGCGACGTCTGCGATGGCCATCAGTGCCTCACCAGATGATCGGACGAGATGCGCGCCCGGGTACGGACCCGGCCGGGTGACGTGTGCTGGGCGTGCAGAGTGGCAGTCCCATGGGGACGCGTATGCATAGTGACCTTCGAGACGGGGATCACCGAGGTGCCCGGTTGCGAGCGATTGCTCTCCCGCTGTCGCCGGAGGGACAGTGGTTCCGGAGCCGGCTGGACTTTTCAACCATGACCGATTTTACGCGTGTTTGGCATCGGGCTTGGGTCGTGAGAGATTGTTCTCACCCGGGTTTCGGGCCACCAGCAGGCGGGCACGGCGCGACGGTTCAAAGAGGGTGCTCGGATCGTGGTCGACGCGTTCCCGTTCTGCGAAGAACCGGGATAAGGGTCACGTCGAGCACGCTCAGGCACGCCTCGCTCTTGCCGTTTAGGCCGACTCGGACGTGCCTCAGCGATCACCGTCGCCAACAGCTTCATCGGTCAGCTGACCGGCATCACCGTCGCGGTTCCAACCCCCCGCGCACGCGCCCTGTCCATGAATCGCGTGCCCTTACCCGACGTGGGCATCGCGCCGGAACCGTTGCAGGGGATTGTGGCGGTTTGGGGTCACGGTCAGCTGTCTGCGCCATCTGTGTAGTGGACGACGAGGCGTAGTCAGGTTTCGCAGTCGCTGCTGACCGGCCGGACGGGTCAATTTGCCGGGTGCCGCTGGGGGACAGAACACCTATCGCATGCGTCAAGCAACCGGCCCGATTCAGGCGATGTCCCCCCGGCCCCGATCAACTCCAGGGCGTCGGGAGGTCACCCGGCCGTGGGCACACGTGGTGGGTCTCGCCGTTCGGCGGCATCTCCGCGCGGTGTGTCGCTGGTTGGCGAGTCCGGATCGATCTTGTCGGCGCGCTCGAATTCTCGGTTCAACTCGCTGCGGGAGGTAGCCGCTTCGGTGTGACGTGCTTGCGCCTGGTGTTGTAGGCCGGCCGAGTGCGCTGCCATGGCTTCGGCCTCGGCTTGTGCCGCGCGGGCCTTGGCTGCCGTCTCGTCGGCAAGCGCTTCGCGTTGGCCCACTTCGTGTGACTGTTCGACGGCTTTGTCGCGGATGTCGCCGGCTTGGACGCGGCGGTGTTCGGTGCGTTTCTTGCGCGCCACCCACGCGATTGCGGCGACCAGCAGAACTGCCGCGACAACGACGACGACGATCCAAACGATAGTGCTGGTAGTCATGTCGACTCCTCGGATTGGTTGAGCATATTGATTGTTGAAATCGGTTGGAATTGAGCTGTGGGAGTTATGGCTGTGGGAGTTATGGACTGGGCTGGTGCACATCGCAGCCTTGGGCGACCGCGATTACGCCCCCGATCTGGGCGGTTTAGTAGTAGTGGCGGCGGCCGCCGACGGCGTGTCCCATCCGTCCCATCAGCGTCAGTATCAGGCCGACGACGAGGAGGATGACCCCGAGGACCAACACAACATGGGCGAAGGCGAAGGTAGGGACGAGGCTAGGGAGCAGGAGCCCGAGGACGATAAGGATGATTCCGAGAACGATCATGACGTTTACCTAGTTTCTCTGTGGATGTTTGGGAGAAGGATTGCCCGGGTCAGTGTTTGAAGGCGTCTTTGACCTTGGCCCCTGCCTGTTTGGTGTTGCCCTTGAACTGATCGGCGCGCCCCTCGGTGCGCAGGCGGGTGTTGCCGGTGGCCCGACCGAAGAACTTCTTGGTGGCGCCCTTGGCCCCTTCGAGCTTGTGGGCGATCTTCTTACCGATGCTCATTGTTTCTCACCTATGTTCGTTGCGGATTCTTCGTTTCAGGGATCACAGCTTGGCGACTGAGAACTCCCCCAAATGAACTGGTTCGGCGCCTATGGGCGTCCGCCGCCAGCCTGCGGTGCTGTCGGTTGTCGACCCCACGACCGGCGACCGAGGAAGGAACCCCTCTTCCTCCTCGGTCGGGTGGTGGCCAATTCCGAATTCACCCTGGGGCCAGTGGCCGCGCTGGCGGGCTGGTGTTCGAAGTCGTGGTCACGGTTCACAAACGCCGCTTCCCGCTGGGACCTTTGAAGTTCCCGGCGGGCGTCGCGCCCGCGGCCCGCGGTGCGCTGTGCACCGGCCAGCAACACGCTCATACCTAGCATCGCCAACGCGCCGATCACGATCCCGAAGAGGAACAGAGTGCCGGTAGACCCGGTGACGTGATAGCCCAACACCGAGAAGTTCTCGCTCAACGGGTGAGCGGCCCCCGCATTGTTCAGCACGCCAATCAACCCGACGATGACGGCGAAGAGTAGAACAACTAATCCAACGATGACAATCATGTCGAGGTCTCCAATTGCAGTGCTTGATATCCATTACACGCCGCGCGTTGAGGGATGTCAACGGTGTTGACAGACAATGTAGAATATTGTCGTTGACTAACGCTGTTGAATTAGGATCTGTAGCCGCTTCGATGACGAGGCAGAAGGGGAGTGTTGAGGCAATGACCAGACAGTCGGCCATGCCCGACGCGGCCGCTCACGACATTGGCCCGTCCGACGCCGGCAGAGACAACGGTCAGCTCAACCGGTCGATGATCCTGCAGACCGCGCTGAGGATCGTGGACCGCGACGGTGTGGACGGACTGTCGATGCGTCGCCTCAGCGAAGCGGTGGGCCGAGATCCGGTGATGCTGTACCGGCACGTCGCCAACAAAGCCGCCGTGCTCGACGGTGTCGCCGAGATGGTGCTCGCACAGCTGTCGGTGGACAGTACCGACCCGGACTGGGCCGGACAATTGCGTACCGTCGCGCGCGACTTCCGCCAATTGGCCCTGACGCACCCCAACGTGGTGCCGCTGCTGGTTACTCGGCCGTTGGCCACCCCGCTCGGGCAGCGGCCACCAGGAATGCTGCGGCCGCTAGAGGACGTCCTCGCACTGCTCACATCTGCCGGCTTCACCGGCGAGGATGCCCTGCACATCTACCGAGTGCTGTTCGGCTACCTGTACGGCCACATCCTCAATGAGTTGCAGGAGGTTATCGAGCGACCCGAGGAAACCGACCATGTGCTCCGGCTCGGTCTTCACCGGCTCGCGATCGCCGAGTTCCCTCAACTGCGTGCCCTGGCACCCGCCCTAGCCTCCTACGACGGCGCCGTCGAACTGGACCGCTTCCTCGATCTGCTGCTCCCCGGCGTGACCGCATCCCTCACCGGCCGCGAGGGACAATCCGAAACCGTCTGAGATGCATGCGCCGTTGCTCAGCTCACCGACTGAGTCCGACCCGCCGCACAGGCGTCATCGTCACCGACGTGTGGGTGTCCGCGTGCCACCTGGCCAAGGCTGTCGGCATCTGCGGCGGCACGACGCCGGGTGCCCGTTTAGTCAGACGCATCGGACCGATACATGCGGGCCAGGACGTAGGTCCCCCAGTTTTCTGCAGCGTCGACTGCGGCCCGGATTTCGCGTTCGGTGTATTGAGTGACGTCGAGGGGATCGTCGGTGGAGACGACTCCTCCGCCGGCCACGATCTTGATCTGGCTGGCGCCGAGCATCAGTTGTTCCCGGGCGCCCTGCAGCACGGGCGCTTCGCCGTCGGCGATGGCCGCGGCGCCGCCGTATTCACTGGAACTGAGGTATCCGCGGGCTCCGCGGGGAACTTCGTTGCGCAGCCGGAAGTCGCCGTGGCCGCCGCTTTGGGAGAGGAACGCCCCGGACGGATAGATCCGCGGCCCGGCGATGATCCCCTCGTGGATAGCGCGTTTGAGTCCGAAGGTGGGACCGCCGGCATCGCGGACCGTGGTGAAGCCGCGTAGCAGCATCTCTTTGGCGTTGGCGTTGGCGTTGGCGTTGGCGGCGGCGGC
>Ga0210389_10000850_pt1 | contig 25911 bp, 20 predicted proteins | sample IncBWH28OmetaG_FD_160127 | JGI IMG/M metagenome (GOLD analysis project Ga0210389, IMG submission 160127) | Forest soil microbial communities from Barre Woods Harvard Forest LTER site, Petersham, Massachusetts, United States - Inc-BW-H-28-O ...
GCGGACCGTCTCGGAGTCGGCGAAGCGCACCATCTGCTGGATGAGGCGCTTGCCGCCCTCGTCGGCGGGGTGCGCCTTGCCGGCGATGACGATCTGGATCGGACGGTCGGGGTCGAGGAGCAGCCCGGCAAGCCGCTGCGGGTCGTTGAGCATCAGCGTGAGCCGCTTGTAGCTCGGGACCCGGCGCGCGAACCCGATCGTGAGGATGCCCGGGTCAAGGACATCGTCGATCCAGGTCAGCTCGGCGCCGGACGCGCCGCGCTGCCGCCAGGAGTCACGCAGCCGCCGCCGTGTCTCGGTGACCAGGCGGGCCCGCAGTTGCTTGCGGATCCCCCACAGCCGGGCGTCGTCGGCCTCCGCCGCCGCGGCGGAGTCGCCGAGCGACGAGACCTCGTTCGCGACCCACGTGGGCGCGTGCACGCCGTTGGTGATGGACCCGATCGGGACCTCGGACGTGTCGAAGCCCGGCCACAGGCCGGCGAACATCTCCCGGCTGACCTCGCCGTGCAGAACGGAGACGCCGTTGACGCGCTGCGCCAGCCGCATGCCCATCACGGCCATGTTGAACACGTGCGGATCGCCGCCCGGGTAGGTCTCGGCGCCGAGCGCGAGCGCCCGGTCCAGCGGCAGGCCATCCTGCGCCGCGACGGGGGCAAGGTAGCGCTCGACCAGGTCGCGCGGGAACCGGTCGATGCCCGCGGGAACCGGAGTGTGGGTCGTGAACACGGTGCCGGCCCGGGTGAGCTCGAGTCCCTCTTCGAAGTTCAGGCCCGCCGCCTGGTACTCGCGAATCCGCTCGAGGCCGAGGAAGCCGGCGTGGCCCTCGTTGGTGTGGAAGACCTCGGGCTCGGCGTGGCCGCTGATCCGGCAGAACTCGCGCACGGCGCGGACCCCGCCGACGCCGAGGAGCAGTTCCTGGCGGAGCCGGTGCTCGGTGCCGCCGCCGTACAGCCGGTCGGTGACCTCGTGCAGCGCCGGCTCGTTCTCCGCCACGTAGGAGTCGAGCAGCAGCAGCGGCACCCGGCCCACCTGCGCCCGCCACACCTGGGCCGTGAGCAGCTTGCCCTCGGCCAGGGTTATCGTGACGTGCACCGGCTCGCCGGTGCCCGGCTGGCGCAGCAGGGTCAGCGGCAGCCCGTTGGGGTCGTCGGCCGGGTAGCGCTCGGTCTGCCAGCCGTCGGCCGACAGGGACTGGGTGAAGTACCCGTGCCGGTACAGCAGGCCGACGCCGATGATCGGGACGCCGAGGTCGCTGGCCGTCTTGAGGTGGTCACCCGCCAGGATGCCCAGGCCGCCGGAGTACTGCGGCAGGACCGCGGTGATTCCGTATTCCGGCGAGAAATAGGCAATCGCCTTCGGCAGCCCGGCCACGGCACCGGCCTCGCCCGACTGATACCAGCGCGGCTCGCTGACGTAACCGTTCAGGTCGGCGACAACCGCGTCCAGACGGCGCAGGAAGTCTTCGTCGGTCGCTAGCTCGGCGAGACGGCCAGGGCGGAGCGCGCTGAGCATCGCCACCGGGTCTCCCCCGGAGTCGGCCCACGCCCGCGGGTCGATCGACCTCAGCAGCTCGACCGTGCCCGGGTGCCATGACCAGCGGAGATTGAGCATTAGGTCATGCAGCGGCTCAAGCCGCTGCGGAAGCGTCACGCGGACGGTAAAACGTCGGATCGCTCTCACGGGGAGTCATCTTATGGTTCTGCGGTGATCAACGCCGACTATTAGCGCGGACGGCCGGCGGCGATACCGGGCCATACCTACCGGGATCCCTTTGCCCAGGCCGGATGCAATCGGTAAACAGCATTTCACGCAGGGGGTCGGGTGGCATCTGTGGATCACTACTGGGTACGGTTTCCGCGTGATCGGACGTATCCCCATCCTCGACGTCGAGCCAGTGGTGGAGTGCGCGCGCCGCCCGGCCAAGGCCGTAGCAGGCGAGACCTTCCAGGTCAGCGCCACCGTAATTCGCGAAGGACATGGCGCCCTGGGCGCCGGTGTGGTGCTGCGAGATCCGGCGGGCAACGCCGGGCCGCTTATCCGCATGCGCGAACTAGAGCCCGGCTCCGACCGGTATGGCGTGGATGTCACGGTTACCAGCGAAGGTACCTGGCAGTTCCACGTCGAAGCGTGGAGCGACCCGATCAGGCACTGGCACCACGATGCCGCCATCAAGATCCCGCGCGGGCAGGATGTCGAGCTGATGCTCGCCGAGGGCGCGCTGCTGTTCGAGCGCGCGGCGCGCGCGATCAGGCAGCCGCCGGGTGCCGCCCGCCCGGCCGCCGCGAAGGGTGTGCTGACCGCGCTGGGCAAGAAGCTCCGCGACCGCGGACTGCCGCCGTGGGACCGGCTGGCCGCCACCGAAACGCCCGAGATCGCGGCCATCCTGGGCGCGTACCCGCTGCGCGACCTGGTCACGAGGTCGGCCCGCCTGCCGGTGCGGGTGGACCGCCTGCGAGCACTGTACGGCGCCTGGTATGAGTTCTTCCCGCGCTCAGAGGGCGTGCAGTTCGACCCCATGGGCCGCCGTGAGCCGGTTTCCGGGACGCTGCGCACCGCGGCGCGCCGGCTCGAGGCGATCGCCGAGATGGGCTTCGACGTCGTCTACCTGCCGCCCGTGCACCCGATCGGCACTACTTTCCGCAAGGGGCGCAACAACACGCTGGAGGCACAGCCGGGCGACCCCGGCTCGCCGTGGGCCATCGGGTCCTCCGAGGGCGGTCACGACGCGATCCACCCGGACCTCGGCACGTTCGCCGACTTCAGTGCCTTTACCTCACGTGCCCATGATCTCGGCCTGGAGGTCGCGATCGACCTGGCGTTGCAGGCGTCCCCCGACCACCCGTGGGTGAAGGAGCACCCGGAGTGGTTCACCACCAGGGCCGACGGGTCGATCGCGTACGCGGAGAACCCGCCGAAGAAGTACCAGGACATCTACCCGATCAACTTCGACAACGATCCTGAAGGCATATATCAGGAAATCAACCGGATCGTCAGGCTGTGGATGAGCCATGGCGTGCGGATCTTCCGGGTGGACAACCCGCACACCAAGCCCCTCAAGTTCTGGGAGCGGCTGCTCGCCGACATCCGGGAGACCGACCCCGACGTGCTGTTCCTAGCCGAGGCGTTCACCCGTCCGGCGATGATGGCCGCGCTGGCGAAGATCGGGTTCCACCAGTCCTACACATATTTCACCTGGCGGAACAGCAAGGACGAGCTCACCAAGTACCTCACCGAGCTGTCCGGGACGGCCGCCCCCTACATGCGGCCGAACTTCTTCGCCAACACGCCCGACATCCTGCACGAGTACCTTCAGCACGGCGGCCCGCCCGCGTTCCGGATTCGGGCCGTGCTCGCTGCCATGCTCAGCCCAACCTGGGGTATCTACTCCGGCTATGAGCTATGCGAGAACACGCCGATGCGCCCGGGCAGCGAAGAGTACCTCGACTCGGAGAAGTACCAGTACCGTCCGCGCGATTGGGAGGCGGCCGCGCGCGATGGCCTCGGGATCGCGCCGCTTATAACGGATTTGAACCGAATCAGGAACCGCCATCAGGCGCTACGCTGGCTGCGTAATCTACGCTTTCACGATGTGGATCAGCCTGAGCTGATCTGTTTCAGCAAGCGCGTATCCGGGCCGGAGATGACCGCCGGCGAGATAGGTACGGAAAGCACCTACGGGGCGGGTACGATCACGGGGAGATCCTCCGTGCTAGCGGCGCCGCAGGCGGGGGAACAGGGCGGCGCGGTCTCCGACACCGTCCTGGTTGTAGTGAATCTTGATCCGCATCAGGTCAGAGAGGCCACGGTCCGGCTGGATCTGCCAGCACTGGGGATCGACTGGCACGAGGGGTTCACCGTCACGGATGAGCTCACCGGCGAGTCGTTCCGGTGGGGGCAGGCCAACTACGTGCGCCTTGACCCGGCCGTACGGCCAGCACATATTTTCACCGTTACGCGTGATCGGGCGTGAGAACTTAGCCTGGTCACGCGCCGGTCGCGCATTCCAGGAGACTGCAGCAGTGACAGAGCACGAGCTGGGTACCGGCCAGGCAGGCATCGCCTCGCCGGTCACCGCACCGCCCTTCGCCGCTCCACCCGGCGAGCCCGTTCCCGACTTCACCCTTGAGCAGTCCCGCGATCCGGAGTGGTACCGGCGCGCGGTCTTCTACGAGGTACTCGTACGAGGCTTCCAGGATGCCAACGGCGACGGCACCGGCGATATCAAGGGCATTACGTCCCGGCTGGATTACCTGCAATGGCTGGGCATCGATTGCATCTGGCTGCTGCCGCTCTTCGAATCCCCGCTCCGCGACGGCGGATACGACATTTCCGACTATATGCAGGTCCTTCCCGAATATGGGAATATTGGGGACTTTGTAGAACTCGTCATCGAGGCCCACAAGCGGGGAATCCGGATTATCGCCGACCTGGTCATGAACCACACCAGTGACCAGCACCCCTGGTTCCAGGCGTCGCGCTCGGACCCGGACGGGCCGTACGGCGACTTCTACGTGTGGTCCGATGACCCGGACCGGTATGCCGACGCGCGGATCATCTTCGTCGACACCGAGACTTCCAACTGGACGTTCGACCCGGTGCGCGGCCAGTACTACTGGCACCGGTTCTTCTCCCACCAGCCGGACCTGAACTTCGAGAATCCCAAGGTCCAGGACGCGATGATCGAGGTCCTGCGCTTCTGGCTCGATCTCGGCATCGACGGCTTCCGGCTGGACGCGGTGCCCTACCTGTACGAGCGCGAGGGCACCAACTGCGAGAACCTCAAGGAGACGCACGAGTACCTGAAGCGGATCCGGTCGGAGATCGACAAGCTCTACCCGGACCGCGTGCTGCTCGCCGAGGCGAACCAGTGGCCCGCCGACGTCGTGGAATACTTCGGGGACGAAGAGACCGGCGGCAACGAGTGCCACATGGCCTTCCACTTCCCGCTGATGCCGCGCATCTTCATGGCCGTCCGGCGGGAGCAGCGCTACCCGATCTCGGAGATCCTCGCCCAGACGCCGAAGATCCCGGCCGGCTGCCAGTGGGGAATCTTCCTGCGCAACCACGACGAGCTCACACTCGAGATGGTCACCGACGACGAGCGCGACTACATGTACGCGGAGTACGCCAAGGACCCGCGCATGAAGGCCAACATCGGCATCCGCCGGCGCCTCGCGCCCCTGCTCGACAATGACCGCAACCAACTCGAGCTGTTCACCGCCCTCCTGCTGTCCCTGCCCGGCTCGCCTGTCATGTACTACGGCGACGAGATCGGCATGGGCGACAACATCTGGCTCGGTGACCGCGACGGCGTCCGCACTCCCATGCAGTGGACGCCCGACCGCAACGGCGGGTTCTCGAGTTCTGACCCGCAGCGCCTGTACCTGCCGCCGATCATGGACCCGATCTACGGCTACCAGTCGCTCAACGTCGAGGCACAGCAGCGGACCCCGCAGAGCCTGCTGCACTGGACCCGGCGGATGATCGAGATCAGGAAGCGGCACCCGGTCTTCGGCCTCGGCGCCTACGAAGAGCTCACGAGCAGCAACCCGAGCGTCCTGGCATTCGTCCGTGAGTACGACGCGGCGGGCACCATCGCCGCCGCCGAGCACGGCACCCCCTGGGAACACGACGCCGGCGACCGAATACTCTGTGTAAATAATCTCTCAAGGTTTCCGCAGCCGGTCGAACTCGACTTGCGCAGGTTCATGGGCGTGACGCCGGTTGAGTGCATGGGCGGGGTGACATTTCCGCCCATCGGCGAGCTTCCGTATCTCCTGACACTGCCAGGACACGGTTTCTACTGGTTTCAGCTTCCTTCGTCGAGGGAGGATACGTGTTAGCCCGGGGGGACGATCTCCCGGAGCCCCCGGCCTGATCGCGTGGGCGGTTTGGGCGTACGGGGTGGGTACTTGCGTGGCTGCGCCCGTGCGGGCGCGGCCACGTGGCTGGCCCGTGGGCGTACGAATGGGTGCGCTCGCAATGCTGGACGCGCGCGCGGCTGGTCTGTGGGCGTGTGATTGGCTCGTTGGGGGCGCGGGCAGATGACATGAGTGTTTAGGGACGGATGAGCGAGGCCGATGGCTTTCGAGGACACGCTAGCGACGTGGCTGGTAGAACAGCGCTGGTTCGCCGGGAAGGGCCGCGGACTGCGTGATCTCGCGATCGTGGCCGACACCCAGGTCGTCGGCGGCGACCCGGAACTGAGGCACCTGATCCTCACCGTCAGCCACGGCACCACGGTGGACTACTACCAGGTACTCACCGGCTTTCGGCAAAAACTCCCCGACCGGCTGAAACACGCCGAGATCGGGCAGACCGACGACGGCCGGCACGCCTACGACGCCCTGCACGACGCGGACCTGACCAGGTCGCTCATCAAGGGCATCGCGGACGACGGCACCGTCGGCTCCCTGCGGATGCACAAGATCCCGGGCGCGAGCTTCGGCACCGACTCCGGCAGCCTGGTCATCAGCACCGAGCAGACGAACACCAGCCTCGTCTACGGCGAGGAGTCCATCCTCAAGGTCTTCCGCCGGCTCACTCCCGGGCCGAATCCGGACCTTGAGGTGACCACCGCGCTCGCTGACCTCGAATCGGAGCACATCGCCGAGCCCCTCGGCTGGATCGAGACCAGGCTCGAAGGCGTCACCACCACGCTGGCGATCCTGTCCCGGTACCTGCGGCTGGCCTCCGACGGCTGGTCACTCGCCGCGGCCAGCGTCCGCGACCTGTACGCGGCGGGCGGCATCCCGGCGGGCGACGCCGGCGGCGACTTCGCCGGCGAGGCCCGCCGCCTCGGCCAGGCGACCGCCCAGGTGCATTCCGACCTGGCCACCGCGTTCGGCACCGACTCGCTCGGCGCCGACGTGGTCGGGGACCTGACCGAGCAGATGTACCGCAAGCTCGACCTCGCCACCGCCACCGTTCCCGAGCTCGCGAAGTACGCCGACATGATCGGCGACGCCTACTCCCAGCTGGCCAAGCTCAAGGGCCCGTTCCCCGTGCAGCGCGTGCACGGGGACTACCACCTGGGGCAGGTACTCCGCACACCCGATATGGGCTGGGTCGTGCTGGACTTCGAGGGCGAGCCCGCCTCTCCCCTGGCCCAGCGCCGCGCCCGTTCCTCCCCGCTGCGTGACGTGGCGGGCATGCTCCGCTCGTTCGATTACGCGGCGCGCTACCAGCTGATCGGCCACCCGGAACAGGAGTCCCTGGCCGTCGTGGCCCGCGACTGGGCGCGGCGGAACAGCAGCGCCTTCTGCGCCGGCTACGCCGAGGCAGGCGGCCTCGACCCGTCTACCAACTACGTACTGCTCCGCGCGCTCCAACTGGACAAAGCGGTCTACGAGGTGCTTTACGAAGCCAGGCATCGTCCGTCCTGGCTGCCTATTCCACTCGACTCACTGGCGGAGTTCTGACTCGCCAGCCATCCATGAGCTAGAGAAGATGAAATATCAAGATTTGTCGGCTTCTCCTGACCCGGGAGGCATGAGGGACCCAGGGGGCGTCGCGGACACCACCGCGAAAGAGCCTCAGGTTCCCCTAGGCGAACTCGAGCGGCTCGTCGCGGGGCAGCACCACGACCCGCATTCCGTGCTCGGCGCCCACGATGGCCCGGACGGCGTGACGATCCGCGCCCTCCGGCCGCTCGCCACTTCCGTCGCGGCGGTGCTGCCGGACGGAAGTCGCTACGCCATGCCGCACCGCCACCAGGGCGTGTTCGAGGGTACGGTCCCGGAGGCCGCGGGACCCGTCACGGATTATCGCCTCGAGGTCACGTACCCCGATCATTCATCCATCACGATCCCAGGTGCCGCCGACGAGCCCGTCTCCGTCCAGGATGACCCTTACCGGCACCTGCCGACACTCAGCGAGTTCGACCTGCACCTGATCGCCGAGGGCAGGCACGAGCAACTGTGGCGCGCGCTCGGCGCGCGGGCGCGGGAGGCCGGGACCTCGTTCGCGGTGTGGGCGCCGAACGCCCGCGGCGTCCGCCTGGTCGGCGACTTCAACTTCTGGGACGGCCGCGGGTACCCGATGCGGTCGCTCGGCGGCGCCGGGGTATGGGAGCTTTTCGTACCCGGTGTCGGTCCGGGCACGCGGTACAAGTACTCGATCTGCGGGCCCGACGGCGTGTGGCGGGACAAGGCCGACCCCATGGCGACGCTCGCCGAGACGCCCCCGGCCACCGCCTCGGTCGTGTACGAGTCGTCCTATGCCTGGGACGACGCGGACTGGATAGCCGAGCGGGCGTCCCGGGACGCCCTGACCTCGCCGCTGAGCGTGTACGAGGTCCACGTCGGCTCCTGGCGGCCGGGCCTGTCCTACCGGGAACTCGCCGTCGAGCTGGCCGCCTACGTCACGGAAATGGGCTTCACCCACGTGGAGTTCTTGCCGGTGGCCGAGCACCCCTTCGGCGGTTCGTGGGGGTACCAGGTCACGTCGTATTACGCGCCGACCTCACGGTACGGCTCGCCGGACGATTTCCGTTTCCTGGTGGACACGCTGCACCAGGCGGGCATCGGGGTGATCGTGGACTGGGTGCCGGCGCACTTCCCCCGCGACTCCTGGGCGCTGGCCGAATTCGACGGCACCGCCCTGTACGAGCACGCGGACCCGCGCCTTGGCTCGCACCCCGACTGGGGAACGCTCGTATTCAACTACGGACGCTCGGAAGTCCGTAATTTCCTGGTCGCCAACGCTATCTACTGGCTAGAGGAATTCCACGTCGACGGCCTCCGGGTGGATGCCGTGGCGTCGATGCTATATTTGGATTACTCGCGACGTGATGGTGAATGGGCCCCGAATAAATTCGGCGGCCGGGAGAACCTCGACGCGATATCGTTCCTGCAGGAAGTCAACGCGACCTGCTACAAGCGCGTTCCGGGCATCATGATGATCGCCGAGGAATCCACCGCGTGGCCAGGGGTATCGCGGCCCGTGCACCTGGGCGGGCTCGGGTTCGGGTTCAAGTGGAACATGGGCTGGATGAACGACACGCTCGAGTACATGAAGCGTGACCCGATTCACCGGCAATACCACCACAACGAGCTGACCTTCTCCTTGGTGTACGCCTACTCGGAGAATTTCATCCTCCCGCTGTCACACGACGAAGTGGTCCACGGCAAGGGCTCGCTACTCGGCAAGATGCCCGGCGATGAATGGCGTCGCTTCGCCGGGCTGCGCGCACTGTACGCCTACATGTGGGCGCATCCGGGAAAGCAGCTGCTGTTCATGGGGTCGGAATTCGGCCAGGGCAGCGAATGGTCGGAAAAGAACGGCCTCGACTGGTGGGTGCTGCAGTTCGATTACCATTCGGGCGTGCAGCGGCTAATGCGGGACCTGAACTCCCTGTACCGGTCGTCACCGGCCCTGTGGTCGCAGGACTCGATCCCCGAGGGCTTCGCGTGGATCGACTCGAACGACGCGCAGGGAAACGTGCTGTCGTTCCTGCGGTTCGGCTCGCAGGAGCACGGCGTGCCCGTCATGGCCTGCGTGGCGAACTTCTCCGCCTCCGTGCGCGCGAACTACCAAGTGGGCCTGCCGCTGGCCGGCCGCTGGCGCGAGGTCCTGAACACCGACAGCACGGTCTACGGCGGCAGCGGCGTCGGCAACCTGGGCGGCGTGAACGCCATCCCGAAACCCTGGCACGGCCGCCCCGCCTCCGCGACCCTCACCCTCCCCCCGCTAGGCGTCGTCTGGCTCACCCACGACTAGCCCGCATCACCCCGCCCGGCCGGCCCAAATGCGCATTTGGGCAGGTCATAGCATGTTCTTTTGCGCATTCGGGCACGCCAGTTAACGTGCTCGAATGCGCGAACAAGCCTGTGCTCTTCGTTGCCGCGGCGGGGTCAGGTCACGTCGATGATCTGGGCGTCCAGCAGCGTGCCGTCGTTGATGCGGAGGACGCCGATCGTGCCATGCGGCTGACGGCGGCGGTCCGTGGGCGAGCCGGGATTGAAGATCCGTAGCCCGCCGTCCGGGGCGGGCCCCGAGTCCAGCGGGATGTGCGAGTGCCCGAACACGACGAGACCGACTTCCGGGAACACGCGCCGCATCCGGGACAAGCGTCCGGTCGCGGCTCCGCTGTCGTGGATCATGCCGACCTGGAGCCCGTCAAGGGTCACCGTGACCGTCTCGGTCGCGCCCCAGGCACCTATGTCCGGGCCGTCGTTGTTACCGACGACCGCGGTGACGGGCGCGTACTGCGCTAGCTCGTCGAGCACGGCCGCCGTGCAGACGTCTCCGGCATGCAGTATCCGGTCGGCGCCCCGCAACGCCGCGGCGACCGCGGCCGGACACGACTTCCACCGGCGCGGGGCGTGCGTATCGGACAGGACGACGACGCGCGTCAGGCGACCTTTCGCGGCTTGCCTTCGCCGTGCCGGATCGCGGGGAGTACCGCCGTCAGGCTATTGCTCGCCTCGGCCGCCTCTTTTCGCTGCCGCTGCGTCGCTTCCGCCTGCGCAGCTGCGTGATACAGGCGCCTGCCAACCTCACGGCGTCTGCGCCCTTCCCTGATTGCCTTGATGGCGCGGTCCAGGAGGAAGAGCAGCCCGGCGACAATTATTACGACGGCGACGACGGCGACAATCACGTACATGCGCATCAGGTTCCGGTCGATAGCGAACAGAAACACCACATCATGCGATGCAGGCGTGGGCGGATAACTCTTATATTACAGGGTTACAACAAGTCGAGCAGCCATCCCGGGCCCTGCACCGACGCTCCGGTCGCGCGGCACCGCTGCCTGAGCTCGCGGTCCGCGGTTACCACCAGGCACGACGACTGCCCCGCAACCGCCGCCGATTCCGCGACGATGGTGTCGTCTCCCAAGCCGGGCGCCGGTACGATGCGCGTCCGCGAGTCCAGGGTGCCGATCCGTTCGGCGGCCTCCCGGGCACGCCCCTCCAACACGAGCACGTAACGGGGAAAGACTGGCACCGACGCCGGCTCCCCCGGCGAGGGCAGCTGCTCGGCGGGCAGGCGGTCCGGCGGGAGACCACGCGCGGCCAGCGCGTCGACCTCGCGGCACAGGCGCAGGGCCGCGCCCGCGCGGTCGCGCCACCAGCCGTCGGCGCGCGCTCCCATCACATTGGCCACGTCGACCACTATCACCAAGGCCGGGGCGGAGGGGCGTTCTGGAGTCACCATGGTCCGTTCAAGGGAAAAGCTGGATGTGACAGCTCCAGTGTCGCTCCTGACCGCCAGGCCATGCGACGCGCGCGTTCCCCGCCTCCCGGCACGTAAGCTGACCGCATGGCAAACGCGACGCCGCGGGCGGTAGCCGGCCAGCTCACAGGGCAGCTTGCCAGGCTGCAGAAGCGCAGGACCGGCCCGCTCATCCTGGAACTCGACCTGACCGATGGCCTCGCCGAGGGGCCGCCGCAGGACCCGGTCTCCGCGCTGCTGACGATGCGCAGGCTGCGGCTGCCGGATCTGCTGGAGTCGCTCAGGCGGGCGGGCCGGGACGATCGGGTCCGCGCGCTCGTCGTCAAGGTCGGCGGCAGCCGGATCGGGCTCGCCAAGGTCCAGGAGCTTCGCTCCGCGATCGCCGATTTCCGGCAAAGCGGGAAGCTGACGGTCGCCTGGACCGAGAGCTTTGGCGAATTCATCCACGGGAACCTGCCGTACTACCTGGCCACGGCGTTCGACCGGATCTACCTCCAGCCGACGGGCACGCTGGGGCTGACGGGCGTCGCCGTCGAGCAGGTGTTCTTCCGGGACGCGCTTGAGAAAGCCGGCGTGAACTTCCAGAGCGCCAAGCGCTACGAGTACAAGTCGGCCGCCGACCCGTTCACCGAGACCGGTTTCACCGCGCCCGCCCGTGAGGCCGTCACCAGGATGGCCGAGTCCGCCGCCGAGCAGATCGCCGCCGGCATCGCGGAAAGCCGGGGCAAGACCGTTCCGCAGGCGCGGGAACTGCTGGACCGCGGGCCGTTCCTGGCCCAGGCCGCCCTTGACGAGGGCCTGGTCGACGGGCTCGCCTACCGGGACGAGGTCTACGAGCAGGTGCGCCGGGAGGTCGGCGCCGACGCGGCCTTGCTGTTCCTCCAGCGCTACCAGCGGACGCACGCGCTCGTCGAGGTGTCCAGGCGTGTGCGCGAGCAAACGGCGCGGGAGCGTTTCGTCGCGGTGATCTACGCGCACGGACCCATCCGGCAGGGCCGCAGCGGCCGTGGCGGAATCGGCTCGGACACAGTGGCCGCCGCGCTGCGCGCCGCCGCCGCCGACGACAAGGCGCGCGCGGTCGTGCTGCGGGTGAACAGCCCGGGAGGCTCGGCGACGGCGTCGGACGTCATCTGGCGCGAGGTTGTCCGCCTTCGCGCGGCGGGTAAACCGGTCGTCGTGTCGATGGGCGACGTGGCCGCGTCCGGCGGTTATTTCATCTCGGCGCCGGCCGACGTGATCGTGACGCAGCCCGGTACGCTCACCGGATCTATCGGCGTAATCATGGGCAAGCCGGTGCTGCGCGAGATGTTCGGGCGGGCCGGGGTCCACACCGACACCGTGGCGGAAAGCCCGAACGCGACGATGTTCTCTCTTTCGCGGCCGTTCTCGGAGTCTGAATGGGAACGGATCAACGCGTGGCTCGACGCCATTTATACCGATTTTACGGAAAAAGTGGCATCTGGGCGGAGAATGACGGCCGAGCGGGTGCACGAACTCGCCCGCGGACGTGTCTGGACTGGCGCCGACGCGATCGCGAACGGCCTGGCCGACGAGGCAGGCGGCCTGCACGACGCGATCGCGATCGCGCGCAAGCGCGGCGGGCTGCCTGCCAGCGCCCCCGTCCACGTCTACCCGCGGCTCGCGCCGCTTGACCAACTCCGCCCGGCGGAATCCAGCGAGACGCGCCCCGCGGCCGCGTCGCTCGACCCGGCGTCGATCCTGCTGTCCGCCTTCGCCGACGGGTGGGGTCCCGCGTGGGCGTTCGCGGCCAGCGCGGGCCTGCCGCCGTTCGGGCCACTCATGCTCCCGGGCGTCTGGAAGATCAGTTGACCGGAGAACTCGACCCGTTTTCGGGCGGGGCGGTTCCAGACGCTCTTGCCGACGCCGCGTCGGACAGCCTGCCGGGCGCGCTGTCCGACGCCCTGTCGGCCTGGGCGGCCGGGGTCACGCTTGTCACGCTGGCCGACGACCGAGACGACATCGGGACGACGGTCAGCGCGTTCTGCCCGGTGTCGCTCGACCCGCCACTAGTGCTGATCTCGCTGCTGCGCGACTCTTACCCGGCCGAGGTGCTCAGCCGCCCGTCGCTCCCGGCCGCCCGGTTCGCGATCACCCTGCTGTCGTCGTCGCAGCGCGTCCTGGCCGGGCGGTTCTCCGCGGCGGGGCGGCCGAGCGCGCGCCTGGCACTGGACGACGTCCCGCACTTCCGCGGCGACGAGTCCGGCGCCCTGATTCCAGAGGGCGGGCTCGCGGCACTCGAATGCTCCGTGTCACGGCGCGTCCCGGCCGGGGACCATCTGCTGGTGATCTCGGCGGTGGAGAAAGTCCTCTACGTCGCGGACAAGGGCGACCCCCTGGTCCGCTTCCGGGGACGCTACCCGTCCGCGTAAGGCGCCGTCCCCCGGGAGAGGCACCCGGGAGAGGCACCCGGGAGAGGCGCCCGCGTGGGGACAGCGGCGTCCGGGATTAGTGGACGCGTTGGCCGTTTTGCCACACGGCCGCGGCCAACGGGACGCCGGGGCGGTAGGCGAGGTAGGCGTGCGACGGGGCGTCCAGCATGATCAGATCCGCTCGCGCGCCCGGGGCGAGGTAGCCGACGTCAGTGCGGCGCAGGGCCAGGGCCCCGCCCGCGGTCGCGGACCATACCGCCTCGGACGTGGTCATCTTCATATCGCGGACCGCGAGCGCGATACAGAACGGCATGCTCGACGTGTACGACGATCCCGGGTTGCAGTCAGTCGCCAGCGCGACCGTCACCCCCGCGTCCAGCATCCGCCGCGCGTCCGGGTAGGGCTGCCTGGTGCCGAACTCCGCGCCCGGCAGCAGCGTGGCGACCGTGCCGGATGACGCGAGCGCGTCCACGTCGGCGTCGGTGAGGAACGTGCAGTGGTCGGCCGACGCCGCGCCCTCCTCGACGGCTACCTGGACGCCCGGGCCAGGTCCCAGCTGGTTCGCGTGAATCCGCGGCATCAGGCCGCGCGACACCCCCGCGCGCAGCACGGCCCGCGCCTCGTCCGCCGAGAACGCCCCGCGTTCGCAGAAGACGTCCACCCAGCGGGAGTGCGGCGCGCACGCGTCCAGCATCTCGCCGCAGACCAGGGCGACATAGGCGTCGGCGGAGGCCTCGCCGGGGACCACGTGCGCGCCGAGGTACGTCACTTCCGGCGTGACCTCGGCGGCCAGCGAGACCGAGCGCGCCTCGTCGGCGACCGTCAGCCCGTAGCCGGACTTGCACTCGAACGTCGTCGTCCCCTGGCGGAGCATCTCCTCCGCCAGATGCCGCAGTCCCGCGCGCAAGCGGGCGTCGGAGGCCGCCCGGGTCGCGGCCACCGTAGAACGGATTCCCCCAGCCGCGTAGGCGGCGCCGGCCATCCGCGCGGCGAACTCCCCGCCGCGCTCGCCCGCGAATACCAGGTGGGCGTGCGAGTCGACGAACCCGGGCAGCACGGCGCGCCCGCCCGCGTCCACGACCGAGTCCGCGGCCGGAGCGCGAGACGCCGGCCCGGTCCACGCCACACGATCACCCTCGATGACCAGCGCGGCGTCCTCGATGCCGGCGAAGCCGCCGCCCGGTCCGTGGCCCGTCTCCCCGCCGGGGGCGTTCGTCACCAGCTCGCCGATCCGCGTGATCAGCAGGCTCTCAGCCATCCGCGCTCCGCCTCCGCGACCCACGACCGGTTAAGTCCGTCACCGCGGTGATCGCGGCCGAAAGCGCGCTCCCCACGTCGTCCACGAGCAGGTGACACCCATCCCGCACCACGTCCCGGCCGGACACCACCACGTTGCGCACGTCCGAGGCGGTGCCGGCCGCGAAGAGCCGCCCGAGCGCGCCCGCGCCGGTCGCGCGGTGGTCGGTGGTGGAGGTGGCCAGGCCGGCGAGTCGCGGCGAGTCCAGCGACACGGTCACGAGATCCGCATATGCCCCCGGCACGATCGCGCCCGCATCCGGCCAGCCGAGGCACCCGTGCCCGCCCGCCGTCGCGACGCCGGCCAGCTCGCCCGGCGTGAAGTGCCCGCGCTGGCGCGTGACGTACCGCTGCGAGAGCTCGAGCCAGCGCGCCTCCTCGAACAGATCGATCACGCTGTGCCCGTCGCTGCCCAGGGCGAGCGCGCACCCCGCCGCGGCGAGCGCCGGGGACGGCCCGACGCCATCGGCCAGGTCAGCCTCGGTCACCGGGCACATGCAGGCGGTCACCCCGGATGCCCCGAGCAGCGATATATCCGACGGCGTCAGGTGAGTCGCGTGCACCATCGTCGAGCGCGGGCTGAGTACGCCGGCCTCGGACAGCACCTCGGATGGCGTTCCCCCGAACGCCGCCCGGGATTCCTGGTTCTCCCGGGGCTGTTCCGACAGGTGGACGTGCACCGGGGCGGCATGCGCGTGCGACCAGGTCATGACCTCCGGCATCTGGTCCGGCGGCACCGCGCGCACCGAGTGGATGGCGGCGCCGAGCCGGGCGTGCGAAGCCACCATGCCGAGCGAATCGCAACCGAACTCCGCCAGCCGGTCAGCCCATCCCGAGGCCGACCCGTCCCCGAACCGCAGCTGAACGCCGGCCAGGGGCAGGGCGGCGCCACCCGGAGCGAATCCGCTCGCGAGATAGCAGGTGTCCAGCAGGGTGATCCTGATGCCGGCGGCCGAGGCGGCGGCGATGAGGGCGCGGCCTAGCTCGTTTGGATCGGAATAAGGCTTGCCGCCCGCGGCGTGGTGGACATAGTGGAACTCTCCGACGCAGCTGATCCCGGCGAGCGCCATCTCCGCGAAGACCGCCCGGGCGAGGGCGTAGTACGTGTCGGGCGTGAGCCGGGCCGCGACTTCGTACATCCGCTCGCGCCAAGTCCAGAACGTTCCCCCGGCACGGCCCGGGCCAACCGGTCCAGGGGCGGATCCGGCGGCGTTTCCGCGCAGCGCGCGGTGGAACGCGTGCGAGTGCGCGTTCGCCAGGCCCGGCAGCGTGAGCCCGGGCAGGCGTGTGACGTCCGGCGGCAGCCCGGCCACGGCGACACCGGGCGTGACCGCCGTGACCCGCTCCGCCGACGCCTCGATCAGCACATCGCGCGCCAGCTCATCGGGATCGGGCACGCCGCGGTCGAGCCAGGCCAGTTCCGCGTGCCAGCGGCGGACATCATTCACGTTCACATCATTCCAGGGCGGACGGGCACGCGGAATCCCGACCGAGGGCAGTCACCTAGGATTGCCGTCGTGACGACCTCCGACAATGACAGCGGTCAACATGACGCCATCGGCCACGAGCACCGGGACGTGTCCGGTGGATGGCTGCGGCCCGCCGTCTTCGGGGCGATGGACGGGCTCGTGACCAACGTGTCGCTGATCGCGGGCGTGGGCGGCGGTGGCGGGTCGCAGCACGCGATCGTGCTCACCGGCCTGGCGGGCCTGGCGGCCGGTGCCTTCTCGATGGCCACTGGCGAGTACGTCTCGGTCTCCTCGCAGAACGAGCTGATCCTCGCCGAGGTCGACAAGGAACGTCACGAGCTCAGCACCAACGCCGTGGCCGAGCAGGCCGAACTCGCGGGCATGCTCCGCCGCCGCGGTGTAAGCGCCACCACCGCCAAGGTGGCAGCGGCCGAGATCTCGCGGCACCCGGACAAGGCGCTCGCGGTGCACGCGCTGGAGGAACTCGGCGTCAACCCCGCCGACCTGCCATCGCCGTACGTCGCCGCCGGCGCTTCGCTGCTGTCGTTCGCGGTCGGCGCCATCATCCCGCTGCTGCCGTTCGCGCTGGGCTTCAACGCGCTCGGGGTGGCACTCGGCCTGTCCGCGGTCGCCGCGTTCGTCGGCGGCGGCGTCGTGTCCAAGCTGACGAACCGGCCGTTCTGGCGGGGCGCGCTGCGGCAGCTGATCCTGGGCGGTGTCGCGGCCGGCCTCACCTACGTGATCGGCCTCGCCGTCGGCGGCCTGGCGTCTTCCTGAGCTGTTCCGGTCTATGTTGACGGAGTTACTCAGTGGTAAGGTGCCCCGTGGCCTCTGTGAATCGTCCACTGCGAATCGCGCTGCTTTCCTACCGCAGCAAACCGCACTCCGGCGGCCAGGGCGTCTATGTGCGCCACTTGAGCAGGGAGCTGTCCGCACTCGGTCATCATGTCGAGGTGTTCTCGGGCCAGCCGTACCCGGAACTCGACGACGGCCCCCTGCTGCGGAAGGTGCCCAGCCTCGACCTCTACCGGGACGACGACCCGTTCCGGACACCGCGCCCCGGCGAGATCAGGGACTGGACCGACGCGCTGGAGACGGCCATGATGTGGGGCGGCGCGTTCCCCGAACCGCTGACGTTCAGCATCCGGGCGCTGCGCGCCCTCCGCGCGCGGCCGGGCGAATTCGACATCGTGCACGATAACCAGGGGCTCGGCTACGGGATGCTGGGCATCCCCCGCCTGGGCCTTCCGCTGGTCACGAGCATTCACCACCCGATCACGGTGGACAAGCGGCTCGATCTCGTCGGGCGCGGCTGGCTGGAGACGCTGTCCCGGCGCCGATGGTACGGGTTCGTGCGCATGCAGGGACGGGTGGCGCGCCGGGCGGGGCCGCTGATTACGGTCTCCGAATCGTCAAAGCACGACATATGCCAGGATTTCAGGGTTAGCAAGGAAAGCGTGCACATAGTCCCGCTTGGCGTGGACACGCGGCGCTTCCGGCCCCGCGACACACCCGGCACGCCCCGCGTCCCCGGCCGCATCGTGGCCGTCGCGAGCTCCGATCACCCGCTCAAGGGACTGCCCACGTTGCTGCGGGCCGTCGCCAAGCTCACCACCGAGCGCGACGCCCACCTTGTCGTCGTCGGTTCGCCGTCCGACGAAACGAGGCGGCTCGCGGCGCAGCTGTCACTCACCCCGGTCGACCCCGCGCCGGGAACGAATCCCCCGGGATCACGCGGCACCCGGGAAGTGACGTTCACCAGCGGACTGCCCGACGAGGAGTACGCGGCACTGCTCGCCTCCGCCGAGATCGCGGTCGTCCCGTCCATGTACGAAGGGTTCTCGCTGCCCGCGGTGGAGCACATGGCGTCGGCCACGCCGCTCATCGCGACGAAGGCCGGCGCGCTCCCGGAAGTCACCGGGGATGCCGCCCTGGGTGTCAGCCCCGGCGATCCCGAGGAGCTGTCCGCCGCGCTGCGCAGGCTGCTGGACAGCCCTGAGGAGCGCGCGGCCCTGTCGCAAAAGGGCATCAACCGCGTGCGCCAGCGGTTCGCCTGGCCCGCCGTCGCGACCGCCACCGCGGCGCTGTACCGCAATGTGATCAACGGAGAGAGCGCGTGCTGACCGTCGATTTCGAGAAATTTCAGATCAATGCGGGCGAGCGCTTCCTCGACCTCGGCTGCGGCGCCGGCCGTCACGCCTTCGAGGCGTACCGGCGCGGCGCGAATGTCGTCGCCGCCGACCTGAACACCGGGGAACTCGAGCCGGTTCAGAGCATGTTCGCCGCCATGCGGGCCGAGAGAGAGGCGCCCGCGACGGCGTCGGCGATCGCGCTCACTGCGGATGCGACAAATCTCCCGTTCCCCGACAATTCCTTCGACAAGATCATCGCCGCGGAGATCCTCGAGCACGTTCCCCTCGACCAGCGCGCGATCAGTGAGATAGCCCGCGTCCTGCGCCCGGGCGGGATCGCCGCGGTCACCGTCCCGGCCTGGCTGCCGGAACGGATCTGCTGGGCCCTGTCCACCGAGTACCACGAGGTCCCGGGCGGCCATGTGCGCATCTTCACCCGCGGCGAGCTGACCGCGAAACTCGCCGCCGCCGGCCTGGACGTCACGGGCAGCCATCACGCACACGGCCTGCATTCGCCCTACTGGTGGCTGAAGTGCGCCGTCGGCGTGCACGACGACAAGCACCTGGCCGTCCGCGGCTACCACAAAATCCTCGTCTGGGACATCATGCGCCGCCCGGCGCTGACCCGGCTGTCGGAGGCCGCGCTTAACCCGCTCATCGGGAAAAGCCTGGTCATCTACACCCAAAAGCCCATCCCCCATCACGTCGCAATGGCCTCCGTCAGTCACACACACCGCATCCAGGAGGGTGGCGTGCATGCGGGCTGAGCCTTCCCTCCCGGCGTCTCAAGCCAGCTCAGCACCGCTCCCGCCCGCCTTTGTCGTGGAGACCGGCCGCGCGATCGCGGCGGCGCAACTGCCCGGCGGTGCCGTCCCGTGGCCCGACGGGCACATCGACCCGTGGGATCACGTGGAATGCGCGATGGCGCTAAGCGCCTGCGGCCTGTCCGAGCCCGCGCGGCGCGCGTACCGGTGGCTGCGCGAGACGCAGCGGCCGGACGGCTCGTGGCCGCGCACGACCGGCGGGCCCGCCGCGGCGGGTCCGGAGAGTGTCGCCGATCACGCCGCCGAGAGCCATCACGCCGCCTATATCGCCGTCGGCGTCTGGCACGAGTTCCTCGTCACCGGCGACCGCGCCTTCACCCAGGCCATGTGGCCCGTGGTCCGCCGGGCGATCGACTGGACGGTGGGCCTGCAGACGCCGCGCGGCGAGGTGGCCTGGGAACGCGACGCGGCGGGACAGCCGGGCGGGTTCGCCTTGCTCTCCGGCTGCTCGAGCATCCTGCACGGCCTGCGGTGCGCGATCGCGCTGGCGGGACTGGCCGACGAGCCGCAACCGGACTGGGAACTGGCCGCCGTGCAACTCGCGCACGTGCTGGCCTGTCATCCGGAAGCGTTCGAGGACAAGAGCCGCTTCGCGATGGACTGGTATTACCCGGTGCTCAGCGGCGCGCTGCGCGGCGCCGCGGCGGGCGCCCGGCTGGCCGAGGGATGGGACACGTTCGTGGTGCCCGGACTCGGGGTGCGGTGCGTCAGCGACCAGCCGTGGATAACGGTCGCGGAGACCTGCGAACTGGTGCTGTCGCTCGACGCCGCCGGACGGCGCGACGAGGCGGCGGTCATGTTCCGTGAGGTGCACCGGCAGCGCCATGCCGACGGCTCTTACTGGACCGGCTGGCAGTTCGTGAACGAGGCGCACTTCCCAGACGAGCGCAGTTCGTGGACCGCCGCCGCGGTCGTCCTCGCCGCCGACGCCCTGAACGGCTTCAGCCGCGGCGCGGCCGTCTTCCGCGACGCCGCCGCTGGCGCTGACTCGGCGGACGCGCTCGCCCCCGCCGACCCCGAAGCCTGCGGCTGCGCCCGCACCCTCCCCGTCGCGCGCGGGTAGCCTCCGGGTGATAAGTCGGCGGGGCCGATGCCGTCGGCGGTGCGTTCGAGGACGCGGAGGGAGCCTTCGACGCGGACCTCGGTGAACGCGCCCGAGGCGAGGGCGCGCTGGTAGATGCGGAAGGGCGCCTGTCCTCCGTCGGCCGGGTCCGGGAACACGTCGTGGATGGCGAGCGCGCCGCCCATGGCGACCCACGACGCCCAGCCCGCGTAGTCCCGCTGGGCGGCGGTGTCGGTGTGCCCGCCGTCGATGAAGAGCATGCCGAGGGGCGTGCGCCACAGCCGCGCCACGTCCGCGGACCGGCCCACGATCGCGACGACCTCGTACTCCACCCCGGCGGCGGCGAGCGTCGACCGGAGCCTGGGCAGCGTGTCGAGCAGCCCCGTCGCCGGATCGACCAGCGACTCATCGTGGTACTCCCAGCCGGCCTGGTGCTCCTCCGACCCGCGGTGGTGGTCCACGGTCACGACTTGCTGCCTGATCCCCCGCGCGCGGGCGGCACGAATGCCGGCCGCCAGGTAGATCGCGGATTTCCCGCAGTAGCTCCCGACCTCGAGCACCGGGCCGGCCGCCGCGTATGACTCCGCCGTCTCGGACAGCGCCAGGCCCTCGGCGACGGGCATGAACCCGACCGCGGCCTCGGCGGCCTTTATCAGCTCAGCATCCATCCCGGCACCATAACCGATCGCGCCGGGAATACCAGGGCGCCCCCATTGTTAAAGCACATGCAAACGCATATATCTCGTCAAGGGACGAGGCGGGCGCCGGCGGGGCCGGCGACAGGAGGCAGACAGTGCAGTTCGGGATCTTCTCGGTCAGCGACATCACCAGGGACCCGGTGAACGACTACACACCGAGCGAGGCCGAGCGCATCGACGCGGTAGTCCAGATCGCCAACAAGACAGAAGAAGTCGGTATGGACGTGTTCGCGATCGGCGAGCATCACAACCCGCCGTTCTTCAGCAGCTCGCCCACGACCCTGCTCGCCCACATCGCGGCGACCACGCAACGGCTCATCCTCACGACGGCGACCACGCTCATCACCACGAACGACCCGGTCAGGCTCGCCGAGGAGTACGCCATGCTCCAGCACCTGTCCAAGGGCCGCATGGACCTGATGCTCGGCCGCGGCAACACCGGCCCGGTCTACCCCTGGTTCGGCAAGGACATCCGCGAGGGCCTGGCGCTCGCGCTGGAGAACTACAACCTGCTGCACCGGTTGTGGCGCGAAGACGTGGTCGACGCCGACGGCAAGTACCGCACTCCCCTGCAGGGCTTCACCAGCATCCCGCGGCCGCTGGACGACGTGCCGCCGTTCGTGTGGCACGGCTCCATCCGCAGCCCCGAGATCGCCGAGCAGGCCGCCTTCTACGGCAACGGCTACTTCGCCAACAACATCTTCTGGCCGAAGGAGCACTACATCCGCCTGATCAACTTCTACCGGCAGCGCTTCGAGCATTACGGCCACGGCACTCAGCAGCAGGCGATCATCGGCCTCGGCGGCCAGGCGTACATCGCAAAGAACAGCCAAGACGCCAAGCGTGACTTCCGGCCGTACTTCAACGAGGCGCCGGTCTACGGCCACGGGCCCTCCATGGAGGACTTCATGGAGATGACTCCCCTGTCGGTGGGCAGCCCGCAGGAGGTCATCGACAAGACGCTGACGTTCCGCGAGCACTTCGGCGATTACCAGCGCCAGCTGTTCCTGATGGACCACTCCGGCCTGCCGCTGAAAACGGTGCTGAACCAGCTCGAGCTGCTCGGCGGCGAGGTCATCCCGGTGCTGCGCAAGGAAATCGCCGTGCGGCAGGACCCGGAGACCCCGGAAGCCCCGACACACGAGAGCCTGGTCAAGGCGAAGTACGGCGACCAGCCAGCGCGCCAGCCGCGCCCGAACGCCAACCGCGGCGACAACGTCACCGGCGCCTCGCCCTATCAGGACACCGAGGCCAAGTTCCAGGCCGAGTACCCGGAGCTGTGAAGCCGTTGACCGCCAACTCCGCATGGGAGGCACTCCTGTCGGCGCACGCCACGCTCATGAAGCGGTTCCAGGCCGAGGAAATGTGGGGGGACCTCTCCATGAAGGAGTACGACGTCCTCTACACCTTGTCCAAGTGCCCGGCGCCCGCCCGGCTCAGTGACCTCAACAAGAACGTGCTGCTCAGCCAGCCGGCCATGTCCCGTCTCATCGACCGGCTGGCGGACCGCGGTCTCGTCGCGCGTGAAACCGACCCGGCCGACCGCCGTGCCCAGCGCCTCTCGCTCACCCCCGAGGGCCGGGCCCTGCAGCGCCGGATCGGCGCCCGCCACGCCCGCAGCGTCGCCCGCGCCATGACCGCCGAACTCACCCCCGCCGACTTGCGGACCCTCGAGACACTCTGCCGCACGCTGGCCGATCACGAAGGATGAAGATGGAGACCTTCAGGCTCGCCGTGGTGACCGCCGGGACTAGCGATCCCTCGTCCACCCAGCTGCTTGCCAACCGCGTTACCGAACGAACGCAGGCTCTCGCCAAGGATTACGGCCACGACGTGACGGTGACCGTCGTGGCCGCGCGGGAACTGGCGGCCGACATCACGACGGCCATCACCAGCCAGCTGATCACGCCGAAACTCCAGCAGGCCATTGACACGCTGCGTGAGGCGGACGGCATCATCGCGGCCGCTCCCGTGTACAAGGCAGGGCCCAGCGGCCTGTTCACGTCGTTCTTCAACGTGCTGGACAACGACCTGCTGATCGGCAAGCCGGTCGTGCTCGCCGCGACCGCGGGCACGGCGAGGCACGCGCTGGTCGTCGATGACCAGATGCGGTCGCTGTTCGCCTTCCTGCGGACGCTGACCGCCCCGACGTCACTGTTCGCCGCCCCGGAAGACTGGGGCGACCCGGCCCTGAACAAGCGGATCGACCGCGCCGCGCGCGAGCTCGTGCTGCTCATGGAGTCCGGTTTCGCCCGCAAGATCAAGGACGAGTCCTGGGGCAGCTACCAGCACGAACTCGGCACCGCCGGCGGCACTGAGCTCGACATCGACCTGAGCACCGACCTGATGCGCCTGGCGACCGGCGGAACCGCCCAGCCGCAGGCCTGACGAGGCACCGTGCTGATCAGTACGTGTCAGCGCGCCGGGCGCGTGAACTGGCCGAGGAACAGCGGCAGCCCGGTTTCCGTATCCGCGATCACGTACAGGAACGGGCGGTCGAAAACCAGCCTGACGTCCGGCACGAAACGCCGCATGGCGAGCGCCCGCATAACCACGGCGGTCGCGGCGGCGGCCTCGGTGCCCTCTTCGCCCACATCGATGTAGGCCTTGTGCACGACGGCGCTGATGGCGAGGCGCCCGTCGCCGGTGATGCCGCTGAAGTCCGCCTCGCGCGTGAACGCGCGCCGGACCCCCAGCGCCTGGAGCGTGTCATCGAGCCGGAACGATGATTCGACGCGGAAGCGAGGCAGCGCGAGTGCGACCGCCTGCTCCGTGCCGCCGTCGAGCAGGCCAGCGAGCACGCCGCCAACCCCGCCGACGACGTCGAGGCCACCCGCGAACTCGCTTAGCGCGCCGTCCGGGAGCACCACCGCCATCGCCAGCGTCCCGCCCCGGTACGGCAGCAGCACTGCCTGGTATCCGTCGCCGCGGTGATACGTCAGCCTCGTGTCCAGGTGCATGAGATCGACGGGAGCCGGCTGGGACCGTTCAAGATAAAAGGGTTTTTCCTGGGTTCTGTCAGCGGGAAATTTGGTCGTCCAGAGCGCGTTCAGGTAGATCGCGTTCACCAGGACCAGGCGCGTGGCGGAGTCGATCAGGCCGCGCGAGACCAGGTTCGTGATCTTGTCCGCGGTCTGCTCGGCGACGGTGTCGTTGATCGCCTGGCGCGCCGCCTCGGGCGCGCCCTGGAAGTCACAGCGCCGTAGGCTGGCTGTGTCCCCGAGCGCGTCGGCGTAGGCCTCGCGGATGGTCAGCGACTCATCCAGCCACAGCGTGTTCGGCGTCCGGAGCGTCAGGCTGTCGCCGGAGCGAATGCCGGCCAGCGTGCGCAGGCCGGCCGCGGCCTCCTCCGGATCGGCGAGGTGAAGTGCGCCCGCCAGTTCCGCCGCGGTCTCACCGCGGGCGCCGACAAGGGCCAGCTTGAGCGCGGCGGCGATGCTCGCCGGGGAGAGCACGACGTTGCCGCCGGTGACCGCCAGCTTCCGGTACAAGTCCGTGCCGAACGCGGCGTCCGCCTGGATCGTCTGGAGCATTTTCGTCACCCGCTTAGCACCTTGAGCCGTTTGAGGGCCTCTTCCAGTATCTCCGGGCGCTTGCAGAAGGCGAATCTGACCTTGGTCCGGCCCTCGGCCTTGTCGTCGTAGAAGATGGCCGTCGGGATGGCGACCACGCCCGCGCGCTCCGGGAGGTTCAGGCAGAACTCGATGGCGTCCGTCTCGCCGAGCGGGGCGATGTCGGTCGTGATGAAGTAGGTGCCGTCGGGGTGATAGACCTCGAAGCCGATGTCCTGCAGGCCCGCGGCCAGCAGATCGCGCTTGGCCCTGAGGTCCTGCTTGAGGTTGTCGTAGTACGTGTCCGGGAGGTTCAGCGCCTCGGCGATGGCGTACTGGAACGGGCCGCTCGCGACGAACGTCATGAACTGCTTCGTCGTCTTCACCGCGTCGATGAGCTCGGGGGTGCCGGTCGCCCAGCCGACCTTCCAGCCGGTGAAGGAGAACGTCTTGCCGGCGGAACTGATCGTGACCGTGCGCTCGCGCATGCCCGGGAAGGTAACGATGGGGATGTGCGGCTTGTCGTACGCGAGGTGCTCGTAGACCTCGTCGGTGACGACGATGAGGTCGTGCTTTATCGCGATATTTGCGATTCTCTGGAGCTCGTCGGCGGTCAGGACAGTACCGGTGGGGTTGTGCGGGGTGTTGAGGAGAAGCAGCCTCGTTCTCGCTGTTATCTTGCTCTCCAGCTCGGCCAGGTCCGGCCGGAAGTGCGGCGCCCGCAGCGTGACCGGAACCCGGATCGCGCCCGCCATCGCGATGTTCGCGGCGTAGGAGTCGTAGTAGGGCTCGAACGCGATCACCTCGTCGCCCGGTTCGAGGAGGGCGAGGAGCGCGGCGGCGACCGCTTCGGTGGCGCCGGCCGTGACGAAGACCTCGGTGGCGCTGTCGTACTCGAGGCCGTACCAGTGCTTTTGGTGATTCGCGATCGCGGTTCGCAGCTCGGGGACGCCCGGGCCGGCCGGGTACTGGTTGCCCTTGCCGGCCCGCACAGCGTCGACCGCGACTTCCGCGATCTCTCTCGGACCGTCGACATCCGGGAAGCCCTGGCCGAGGTTGACGGCTCCGGTGGCGAGCGCGCGGGCGGACATCTCGGCGAAAATCGTGGTGCCGAGACCTTCGAGACGGCGGTTGAGCAGAGGACGAGTCACGCCTCCTATTGTCCCTTACTCGCTCCCGGCAGGCGTATTGGCTCGCTGGCGCACCTGGCCCAGCCCCCCGGAGCGGGATTGGCTCGCTGGCGCACCTGGCCCACCCCCCGGGGCGGGATTGGCTCGCTGGCGCATGTGCACCAATCTTTTTGGTGCGATGGC
>Ga0210389_10000852_pt1 | contig 25783 bp, 30 predicted proteins | sample IncBWH28OmetaG_FD_160127 | JGI IMG/M metagenome (GOLD analysis project Ga0210389, IMG submission 160127) | Forest soil microbial communities from Barre Woods Harvard Forest LTER site, Petersham, Massachusetts, United States - Inc-BW-H-28-O ...
GCCGGTGTTCTTGCGTGCTCGTGAGCGCGGCGCGCCACACGTCACGATCGGATTCCTCGCGCGTGCGAACGCTCCAGACCCACGCGCGTCCGTCGGCAAATGTTCGCAGCAACGCGGCGCCGCGAAACCGGCTGTTGAACAGATGCGGGTCGACGAGCGACACGGTGAGTGCGTTATTGCCATCGACATTCTCCCCTGCGACGGCAATCGCGCGCCCCGTGCCGAGCAGATTCACTTCCGAGAACGACGCGCGCGACGTTCCCGCTTCGGCGAAACGCAAACTGCTGCGCAGACTCCACGCATCACGAGTCCACAGCGTAAAATCAGTGACCGCACCGCCGCATTGAACTCCTTCGAGAATGACTTCGCTGTAGAGGCCGGTCGCGCGAAGGCGGCGCATCGACTCTTTCACCGCGAGTGAATCCATCGGAGCGCCCGGCGCAAAACTCAATTCGTTGAGCGCGACGTTGAGCTGCGTCGGCCGGTGGATGTAGCGCGCCGCCGCGGTCGCGAGCTTGAACGGCGTCTCGACATTTCGCGCTTTCACTGTGATTTGCCCGACCGTCGTGCCGAGCCATTCGCGAGGGAACGCCGCGTCGAGCGTGTCCGACGTGCAGGCCGCGGGCTGCGGCGCAGTCGCAGTCGCAGTCACTGCGGACTGTGCGCCGGTCGGAGACATGGCCGCGGCGCTCAACGCGAGCGCCGCAAAAAGCGGGGGCGTGCGCACCCTCACGCCCGGTGCATCAGACTGGCCAGCTTATGCCGCACGCGTCATCGCGTCCCTCAGTATTTGGCGAGGTAGTGCTCGAGTTCCCAGGCCGACACCTGCGTGATGTACTCCCGCCATTCCTGTCGCTTCGCGGCGAGAAAATGCGAGCTGATGTGCTCGCCAAGAGCAGTCGTGATTACCTCGTCCTTTTCCAGCTCGTCGCACGCCTCATTGAGATCGTGCGGCAAATCATCGATCCGGAGCCGTCGCTTCTCGCGATGCGACATCTCCCAGATGTTTGTCTCCACCGGTTCGCGCGACGTCGCCTTTGTGACGATGCCGTCGATTCCGGCCGCCAGCATTACCGCCAATGCAAGATACGGGTTTGCCGAAGGATCGGGGCTGCGCAACTCCAGTCGCGTACCGGTTCCGCGGCGCGCGGGCACCCTGATGAGCGGCGACCGGTTCCGCATCGACCATGCGACATTCACTGGCGCTTCGTAGCCCGGCACGAGCCTCTTGTACGAGTTGACCAGCGGATTCGTGATCGCGCACATCCCGCGCGCATGCGTGAGCAGCCCGCCGAGGTACTGGTGTGCAATCTTGGACAGCTCAAACTCGCCTTTCGCATCAAAGAAGGCATTGTGGCCCTCGCGAAAGAGCGACTGGTGCGTGTGCATCCCGCTCCCGTTCTGTCCAAACACCGGCTTCGGCATGAACGACGCCACCAACCCGAACTGCTGCGCCACATGCTTCACGACAAATCGGAACGTCGCGATGTTGTCCGCGGTCGTCATTGCGTCGGCGTAGCGGAAATCGATCTCGTGCTGCCCGTGCGCAACCTCATGATGCGCCGCCTCGACTTCGAACCCCATCTGCTCGAGCACATCGACGATCGCGCGCCGCGCTTCCTCGCCGAGATCCATCGGCGCGAGATCGAAATACCCGCCCACGTCGTGCGTCGTCGTCGCCGGGCCGCCGTCGGCCGCGGGGCGGAACAGAAAAAACTCCGCCTCCATGCCGGCGTTCATCGTGTAGCCCATCTTTGCCGCGCGCGCGACCTGGCGCCTGAGCGCAGCCCGCGGATCACCGTCAAACGGCACGCCCTCGGGTGTCGTGATGTCGCAGATCAGGCGCCCCACCCGGCTCTGCGAATCACCACCCGGAAATACTTTGAACGTCGAGAGATCGGGCGCGAGCAGCATATCGGACTCTTCGATCCGCACGAATCCTTCGATCGACGAGCCGTCGAACATGATGTCGCCGTCGAGCGCTTTCGAAAACTGTGACGACGGAATCTCGACGTTCTTGTTGACGCCGAGGATATCGGTGAAAGTGAGCCGCAGAAACCGTACACCGTGCGCTTCCGCCAGCTTCAGAATGTCTTTTTTGGACGCGCCGGTCAGGTCGGCGAGCAATGATCGCGATTGGCCAGCCACTCGTACCTCATACAGGGGAACCCGGCGCCACCATGGCGGCCGACACGCACCTTAAATATCGGGCTTCGGGCGCCCCTAGGGCAAATGCGCAACGCCGTGCCATCCCGGTAGATACGTGGTATGACTTAGCTTTCAGGCCATGAGTTCATCCGAATCCTCGACCCCCTGCCCTCGTTGCAAGGCGCCCGCGAGCGGACGCTTTTGCGCCAGTTGCGGTGCCGCACTCGCCGGTGCGAACTGCACTGCGTGCGATCAGCCGCTCACGCCGGGCGCACGATTCTGCCATCACTGCGGTGCGTCTGTCGGCGGCGCGCCGCCAAGCGTCCGGTCGGCGCTTCCATGGATAGTGCCGGGAATCGCTGTCATGGCGCTCGTCGCATTCCTCATCGGCCAGCGCGTCGCGCACCGCTCTACGCCGGCACCGGCTGAAGCGCCGGCACCCGCCGGCATGCGCGCGCCGGATATTTCCTCGATGAGCCCGGAGGAGCGCGCGAGCAAGCTGTTCGACCTCGTCATGCGCTTCGGCGAAGAAGGCAAAATCGACAGCCTGAAGTTCTTCGCGCCGATGGCCGTGCAGGCTTACGACATGATGGGCCCGCCCACGACGCACACGCGCTACGATGTCGGGATGATCGGAGTCGTCAGCGGCGACGTTACGCTCGCGCGCGCCGAAGCCGATACTATCCTCGCCACGAGCAAGACCAATCTGCTCGGATTGGTCCTCGCGATGAAAGCCGCGGGCCTGCGACAGGACATGAAGGCGCGTTCGGAATACCTGCGGCGCCTCGTTGCCGCGGCGCCCGCCGAGCGAGCGAAGAATCTGAAAGAGTACGAAGAGCACAAACCCGATATCGACGCGGCACTCAAGCCGGATCCACAAACCAACCCGCCCCAATCGCCAGGAGTACGAAAGCCGTGACGCAAGTGATTCACGTTGCCCATAGCCCCGATTCCGACGACGCGTTCATGTTCTACGCGCTCGCCGAGGGGCTCGTCGAAACCGACGGGATCACCTACGTGCACGAACTGCAGGATATCGAGTCGTTGAACCAGCGCGCACTTCGCGGAGAACTCGAAGTCACCGCCGTCTCCATTCACGCGTACGCATCGCTCACGGACCGCTACGCGCTGCTCACGAGCGGTGCGTCGATGGGCGACCGCTACGGACCGCGCCTCGTCTCACGCACGCCGGCGACGCGCGCGGATGTTCGCGGCAAGCGCATCGCGATTCCAGGCCCGCTCACCAGCGCGTACCTGGCGCTCCGCCTGTACGAGCCGGACTTCGTTCCGGTGTTCACGCCGTTCGACCAGATCGAGGACGCGGTCGTGAACGGCGACGTCGAGCTCGGGCTGCTCATCCACGAGGGCCAGCTGACCTTTGGCGAGCGCGGCTTGCACCTCGTCGCCGACATGGGTGAATGGTGGTTCCAAGAGACCGGCCTCCCGCTTCCACTCGGCGGGAACGTAATTCGAAAGGATCTTGGATTGCCACTGATGCAGAAGATTTCGCGCCATCTTCGCGACAGTATAGCGTATGGATTGCAACATCGCCGTGAAGCGCTAGATCACGCAATGAAGTACGCCCGCGGCCTTGATCGTGCTAAAGCCGATACTTTCGTGGGTATGTACGTCAATGACTGGACACTCGACTACGGCGATCGCGGCCGCAGCGCAATTCGCGAGCTGCTGGCTCGCGGCGTTGCGGCTGGAATCATCTCCCAGAACGTGAACGTTGAGTTCGTCGAAGACGCTCCGCCACGGCCGGCCGCTTCGAAATGAACGATCTGTTGCCGTCGTCTGCGCGCATCACGCGCGCATTTCACGCTATTGGCGAGCCCACGGTTCGCCGCGTGCTGGTCGTCGACGATGAAGATTCCATTCGCAATGCGATTGGGAAATTCCTGAAAGCGCGCGGCTACGATGTCGCCGTCGCCGACAGCGGCGATATCGCCCTCGAAATGCTGCAGCGCGACCGTTTCGACGCGCTGATCTGCGATGTCCGCATGCCCGGAATGTCCGGCACCGAGGTCGTCCCGCGCGCGATTGAACTGCGCCCCGACATCGCCGTGCTCATGCTCACGGCCGTCAACGACGCTCCGACGGCCACCGAAGTCCTCGCACACGGTGCGATGGACTATCTGATGAAACCCGTTGAACTCGATGACCTCGCGAAGGCCGTCGAGCGCGCGCTGCGGAAACGCGATCTCGAGATACAGCAGCGGAATGTCGAGCGGATGATTCGCGAGGAGGTCGCGCTGCGCACGGAAGAACTCCGCCGTGAACAGGCGTTGCTCGCCGAGATCTCAATTTCGATCGTTCGCGCCCTCGTCAACGCGCAGGAGGCGAAAGACCCTTTTCTCCGCGGGCATTCGCAGCGCGTCGCGGCAATGAGCGCCGCCATCGCCTCTGCGATGGGACTCGCGGATGACGCCGTCGAAGATCTGCGCCTTTCGGGGCAGCTGCACGACATCGGAAAAATCGGGATTCCCGAGTCACTGCTGCACAAGGCGGGCCCGCTCACCGAAGACGAGTACACGCGCGTGAAGGAGCATGTCCGCATCGGCATGGACATTCTCTCGCCGCTGACGCCGCTCACCCGCGTCCTGCCGGCAATCCAGGATCATCACGAGCGCTGGGACGGCAGCGGCTACCCGCGGCAGCTCTCCGGTGAACAGATTTCGCTCGGTGGCCGTATCCTCGCTGCAGTCGATGCGTTCGACGCACTCACCTCCCGGCGCGCGTACCGGGAGCCGCTGACTGCGCACGAGACACTCGACCTGCTCTCGAGCACGGCCGGCGCCCATCTGGATCCGATCGTTGTCGAGGCGCTCCGCCGGATGGTGCTCGGACGCACCTCCTTGCATTTCATCGACGAAGCGCACTAACTGTGTGCTTTAAGTAGGCCGGGGAACAACGAATTCTCGTCGGGACGAAGGTGCACGTCCGCACCTGTCCGACAGCTGCGCTTGACGGTTCGCCGTGTCCGGTGTATTCAGCGGTGTAGCGTCAGCCATTTTTATTTCGATAGGAGGCACAATGACTCGCGGCGATAATATGCACAACGAGAAATCCTTCGACCGCGACGACGAGGGTGAAGAACTCGGCGGCTTCTCGGGCGGCATTCCATATGATGAAGACGAAGACGAGGACGGCGGCTGGGCGATAAACAAGGACCACAGCGATTCGCTGTGGGACAGCGCCGAAGAATCCGACGATGACGACGACGCGGAGACGACTGAGCTCGTCGACGCGGGTGAAGGATCCGAAGAAGAAGAGCCGGATCTGTTCGGCGGCAGCATCGCGCCGCGCCGCCGCGGACGCCGGCCGGCCGAAAAACCGGCCCCGTCGGCAGCGCCTGCAGCAACCGCGGCGCCCGCACCGGCAGCCGCGCCCGCGAGTGCAGCAAAGAAGAGCGCACCGGCGCCCAAAGCTCCCGCTGCGAAAGCTGCGGTGAAGCCTGCGGTGAAGGCCGCGGCCAAACCCGCACCAAAGCCGGCGGCAAAAGCTGCTAAAGCAAAACCGGCTGCGAAACCCGCCGCGAAAGCCGTAAAGGCAAAGCCGAAGGCCAAGGCGAAACCGGCCAAGCCCGCAAAGAAAGCTCCGAAGGCGAAAGCGAAGAGCGCCAAGAAGCCGGCGGCCAAAGCGAAAAAGCCCGCCGCGAAGGCGCGTCCGAAGAAGTAGGCCGTTCCCGGGCTGTTCCCGGCTGTTCCAGGCTGTTCGCACGCGCCCGGACACCGGGCGCGTTCCTCGAAGTTTCCCGGCGCCAGAGTTATCCTACGCGGATGCCCGACTCACCCGTCGCTCTGCTCCGTGCGCATGCGCGCCACGCGCCTTGGAACGCTCGCGGGCTCGCGGCGCATGCCACGTCGCTGGTGGACGCCGCCGGGATGCGACCCACCAACGCATCGGCACGGGCGACGCCGAGCGCACGCGCAATTCGTTTTTACGTGGCGAGCGGGCTGCTGGATCATCCTGACGGCAAGGGAACAGCCGCGACATATCACTATCGCCATCTGCTCCAGCTGCTCGCGATCAAAATCCGCCAGCGTGAAGGGCAGACGCTCGACGTCATCAAGACGGAGATGCTCGGCGTCACGGGCGACCTGCTCGAAAAACGAGTCGCACAATCGCTCGCCCCCGCGCTGGGCGCAGGTGCGGATCACGCCGTGGCCCACGACAGCGACGCGCCGGAGTCGTGGCGGCGCATTGGTGTCGCCGACGGAATCGAACTCAGCGTGCGGCACGATTCGCCGGCGGCTACAGACGATGCACTCATGGCGATTCGTGAAGCCGTGCGCGCGGCGCTCGGCCGGGCGGATCTGCGATGAGTGCCGTCGCGCCCGCACAGCGGTTTGACGGCAAGTGCGCCGTCGTCACCGGCGTCGGGCGGGCCGGCCAGGTTGGTGAGGCCGTCGCGCATGAGTTCGCCGCGCGCGGCGCAACGGTTGCGATCATCGACCGCGATGGAGCCAGCGCCGAAACTCTCGCGGCTGCGATGCGCGCAGATCATCTGGCAGTCACCGCGTACGGCTGCGATCTCACGGATGCCGCCGCGACCGCGGACGCATTTGCAAAAATCGCCGCGGCGAATGGCGGAAAGATCCATGCGCTTGCGAACGTGGCCGGCGGCTTCGCGATGAGCGGGCCCGTCGGAGAGAGCGATCCCGCGGTATTCCAGCGGCAGCTCTCGATCAATCTCGGTTCGGCGTACGGCGCGACGCGCGCGTGCATCCCGTTCATGCGCGCCGATGGCGGCGGCATCGTGTTCATGGCCGCGGCCGCGATTCTGCCGGGCGGAAAAGTCGCGAACATGGCGGGTTACGCCGCGTCGAAAGCCGGCGTCGCCGCACTCATGCGCGCAGTCGCGCAGGAAGAGCGCGCGCACGGAATCCGCGCAAATGCGCTCGCGCCGACGGCCGTTCGAACCGGCGTGAATCTCGATTCGATGGGCGACAAATTCCCGTACGTCGAGCGCGAGTCAGTCGCCGGCGTCATCGCTTTCCTTTGCTCGGGAGAGGCCGCCAATATCACCGGCCAGGTCATAGAACTCGCTTGACCTCCCACCGCCGACGGCAGCTGTCTCGCATTGTGGTGCTTGATCGCTCACTCGAGGCGCTTCCGCTCTTTCGGCTCAGTGATTCATCCGACGATTCGGCGATCGACTTCACCGCGGATGGTGGAGGACGGTGGCGTGTGCTCCCGGCGCCCGGCGAACGGCTTCCCGGCACCTTCGATCAGGATGTGTACGTCGAGCTGCTGCGCCGCTTCCACGAAGCCGGGTCTCCGGCCGACGGCGCGCTTTCCTTTACGCTGCACGCATTTCTCCGCTCGATGGGACGTCGCGTCGACGGACGCACGTATGAGCAGCTGCGCGCGGCGCTCACGCGCCTCGAGCGTACGACACTCGAATCGCACGGCGTCTATCACGATGCCGCCGCGGCGTCTGCAATCACGGGCCAGCTCACCGTGTTGTCGTCCGTGCACATCGACCGGCGCCGCATGACGGATCGCGATCAGCTCGCGCTCTTCTCAACGCTCACGAACAACGAACCGGGCGACGCGCGCATCGTCTTTTCATCCGCGGTGCGCGCGAACCTCTCGGCCGGTCACTCGATCACACTGTCCGCGCCGCGTTATTTCGAGCTCAACTCCCCCGTCGCGCGGCGGATCTACCGCCTGCTCGAGGTCGCCCGCGCCGAGACTGGGCCCTCCTGGCGTGTCTCGCTGGAGCGTCTCGCCGCGCAGCTCCCGCTGGTGCAGCGCTACCCGTCGCACCTTCAGCGGGTTTTGCTGCCGGCGCATGAAATGCTCGTCGCGGGCGGGATTCTCCGCGATGCGTCCTTCGAACAGGACGGAAAGAGCTGGTTTGCGGAGTATTCGCTGGCCCCGAGGGCGACCTAGCCGGTAATCCGTAGGATCCCGGCCGGTGGCTTTTTGGGAGTTTACGCCGGACGCCGGAACCCTCCTTTGCGCAGGGCGTATGGAAAGGGTATTCTCCGTGTCCAACCTTCTGTCAGCTGGAGTCCCATGCCTCGCTTACCAAAGGCCGCTGTTGCGGGCCTGCTCCTCATTCCGATTTTCGCGGGCGCGTTTGTCATTCAAGAGCGCAGCGCCCAGAGCGGAGCCCGCCTTTTCGATCAGGTGCTTAGCCTGGTCGCCGATCGCTACGTCGATTCTGTCGACGTCGGCGCACTGTATGAGAAAGCCGCGCGCGGGCTGATCGCCCAGCTGAAGGATCCATACGCCGAACTGTACACGCCCAAACAGGTTGAGATGTTCAACCAGAATACCGGTGGATTTTATGCCGGCACGGGCATGTCGATCGAAGATCAGCATGGAAACATCATCGTCGTAAAAATCTTCCCGCATACTCCTGCTGCCGAAGCAGGGATCATGCCGGGCGATCAGATCGTCTACGTCGACACGTTCAATGTGAAAGCTCATGCGTGGATCGTCGACTCGGTTTCCGCGCATCTCAAGGGCGCGCCCGGCACGAAGATCACCGCAAAGTTTTTGCGCGCCGGTGTCACCGAACCGTTTACGGTGCCCTTCGTGCGCCGCGTCGTTCGTATTCCCGCCGTGGAATACGCGATCATGCTCGACAACAAGACGGCCTACATCCCGGTGCAGCAGTTCAACGCGACTGCTGCGTCTGAAGTCGCGTTGGCGTTGGAGCGCCTCACGGGTGAAGGCGCAAGAAGCGTCATCATCGATCTGCGCGGAAATGGCGGCGGATATCTCGATCAGGCGATCGCGATGACCAACCTCTTCATTCCGAAGGGCGAAGAGATCCTGACGCAGCGCGATCGCGGTGAAGCACCGCTGAAATACGTCGCGGAGCATCCGGCGATGGTTCCGACGCTCCCGATGGTCGTGCTCACCGACGGCTACACCGCCTCTGCGTCAGAGATTTTCGCGGGCGCGCTGCAGGATCACGATCGTGCCGTCCTTCTCGGCATGACCTCGTTCGGCAAAGGGCTCGTGCAGGGCACGTGGCCGCTCGATGGCGGCTACATGATCAAGCTCACGAACGGCAAATGGTATACGCCGAGCGGGCGCTCGATTCAGAAAGAGCGCATCCTCACGGACGACGGACAGCTCGTCGAAGTGCATCCCGACTCGCTTGAAACGGATTCGGCGCGCAAGGCGCGTCCGAAGTTCAAGTCCGATGCGGGCCGCGTAGTGTACGGCGGCGGCGCGATCACGCCGGACGTCGTGGTTCCGTATGACACGCTGACCGCTCCGGAGCAGAAACTCGCCCGCGAACTGAACAAGAGCGGCCGCGAAGCCGGACTTCAGCTCGACGCATACGCGCTCGAGATGACGACGAAGGTCAAGCCGGATTTCGTCATGACCTCCGAAATGCGCGACGAGTTTTACAAGCGCCTGACCGCGCACGGCGTGACACTCGACCGCAAAGATTACGATGCCGGGTCGAAATACGTCGATCGTCTCCTCGACAATCGCATTTCCGGTTTTGCGTTTGGCGATTCCACGGCGAAGCGTCGTCAGGTTTCCGACGACCGTCAGCTCATGAAAGCGATCGACATCCTGAAGCACAGCACGAGCACCAAGGATCTGCTCGCGCTCGCCGCCTCGATGCCGTCCGCCGCTGCCAAACCGAAAGAGAGGTAGGACATGATGCTGCGCGGGCTGCGCAGTCGCTGTGGCTCCATGGGAACCGCCGTCGCGCTCTGCGCGGCGGCGGTTTTTCCTGCGCGGGCATTGACGAAAGGTTCGATGGATTCCCGATGTTCAGCCCCGATGGGAAGAAGCTGATTATGGCGTCGCAGCGCGCGGACTCGAAGTCGAACGACGTCAACCTGTATATTGCCGACTTCAAGCCCTGAGACTCCTCTCGCCCCGCCTTCCATGATCCCGCTCTATTTCCTGGTTGCCGCGATCCTCGGCGCTGTCTGGCTCGGTGCACGCTCGTTCAAGATTATCGGGCAGGCCGAAGTGATGGTGATCGAACGCCTCGGCCGGTTCCACCGCGTCGCAAGTTCGGGATTCAATTTCCTGATTCCGTTCATCGAGCAGCCGCGCTCGATCGACGTGCGCTACCTCGCGTCGGATGCCGGCGGCCAGAAGCGCTTGATGGCCAGCACCACGAACCGCATCGACCTGCGCGAACAGGTGCTCAACTTTCCGAGCCAGCCCGTCATCACCAAGGACAACGTCACGATCGACATCGACGCGGTGATCTACTATCGCGTCGCCGATCCGCAGAAGGCAACGTACGCGGTGCAGAATCTGCCGTACGCCCTCGAGACCCTCACGCGCACGACACTCCACAACATCGTCGGCGAGATGGAGCTCGATCAATGTCTCGTCAGCCGCGATCAGATCAACAAGCGGATGCGCGAGACGATCGAAGAAGCGTCGCTCGGCTGGGGCGTTGATGTGACGCGCGTCGAACTCCAGAGCATCGAGCCGCCTCGCGACATCCAGCAGTCGATGGAGCTGCAGATGCGCGCCGAGCGCGAACGCCGCGCCGCGGTAACCAACGCGGAGGCCGGGAAACGGGCGGCGATTCTCGAATCCGAAGGACAGCGCGAATCGCAGATTCAAAAGGCGCAGGGCGAAAAGGAAGCGTCGATCCTGCGCGCGCAGGGTCTCGCCGAGGCGCGGCTCGCGATGGCGAACGCAGAGGGCGAGGCGGTGAAACTGCTCACGGCATCGTTGCCGCCGGGCGAAGCCGCGATGTATCTGCTCGGCCTCAAATATCTCGAAGCGCTCCCGTCGCTTGCGCAGGGCAAAGGTTCGACGATTTTCCTGCCGGCCGAAGCGGCCGGCGTGATGGGCGCGATCGGATCGATGCGCGCGCTGTTGCAGGGCAAACCAGCCGACCCGGGCGAGTCCAAGTAATCCATGGCCAAGATCACGCGTGAGCGCGCGGAGAAAATCGCGCGGGCGCACGCATGCGAAAACTGCGGCGAGTACAACTACAAGAAACTCACCGTGAAGCCCGCCGCGAAAGGAAATCGCACCGAGCTCAACGAGGCGTGGGTCGCGAAAAAAACGTGCGGCGTATGCGGCCTGCAGGCCGAAATGGGGATCGATGACGAGGGCGAGATCGTATGGGTGACTCAGCCATGAGTGCGTCATGAGCGCCCTCGATCTCGCGACTCTCGCCGCCGGCGACCGCGTGCAGCACGAGTTGATGGTGCGCAGCCGCGAAGACAAAGTCACCAAGAACGGCGATCCGTTCGCGGTGCTCCAGCTCGGCAACGCGAGCGGGCAGATCTCGGCGAACGTCTGGAAAGAACAGCTTCCCTTTCTCGAGGGCGTGAAAGCCGGGAGCGTCGTGCAGGTCATCGGCGCGGTCGACACGTATCAGGGACGCCGGCAGTTGAAGATCAGCGCACCGCTGCGCGTCGTTGCGGCATCGGCCGTGAACATCGACGAGTTCCTTCCGCGCGTGAATGTCGATGCGTCGAAGTTGTGGGAGACCGTCGACAAGTGGCGCCGCGAAATGAAATCGGAAAAGCTGCGCGCTGCGGTCGATCTCTTTTTTGCGGACGACGCGTTTCGAGCGAAGTTCGAACGTGCGCCCGGCGCGCCGCGCGGACATCACGCGCAGATCGGCGGACTGCTGATGCACGTCGTGGAAGTCGGCAGCATCGCCCGCGCATCTGCTAAGGCGATGCGGGGTGATATAGACCTCGTCACTGCCGGCGCTCTGCTTCACGACATCGGCAAGGTCGAGACATATTCGATCACCGCGGCCGGATTCGATTTCACGCAGGGCGGTTTTCTCCTGCAGCACATCGTGCTCGGCTCGTTGATGCTCGACCGGCGGCTGCGTACGCTGCCGGAGGGAACGCTCAGCGAGGCGCAGGAACTCGAGCTTCAGCACTTCATTCAGTCACATCACGGTATTCCCGAGCACGGCGCCGCCGTGCGCCCGATGACGCTCGAAGCCGAGCTTCTGCATTGGGCCGATCAGAGCTCGGCCAACGGAAATAATTTCAACGATGCGGTGGAGGATCCCGAGCTGTTCCCGGGAACCGAGGAGTTCTCCGTAAAGAAAGCGTGGCGTCTCGACCGAAAAGTGTGGCGGCGCCAGCACGAGTGGTAACGCATTGGGAATAGGCGAAGCGCAGCAGGACACGCATCCGGATCGGTGGCGGATGCTGGCGTTGTTGGCGCTCGCGGAACTGCTCGGGATGTCGCTCTGGTTTTCGGGCAATGCCGTCGCGTCGATTCTCCAAGCGCGATGGCAGCTCACGAGCGATCAGGTCGGTTGGCTTACGACCATGGTGCAGCTGGGTTTCGTCGCCGGCACCGCGGTAACGGCGTTGTTGAACCTCGCGGATATCATCCCGGCAAAACGGCTCTTTGCAACTGCGGCAGTCCTTGGCGCGATCGCAAACGCGTGGCTCGCTTTCGCATCCGGTTATGGTCCCGGGCTCACCTCGCGCTTCGCGGCCGGATTCTGTCTTGCTGGCGTTTACCCGCCTGCGATGAAAATGGCCGCCACCTGGTTCCGCGCGCGGCGCGGACTCGCTGTCGGTACTGTCGTCGGCGCTCTCACCATCGGGAAAGCCGGTCCCTATCTCGTGCACGCGATTCCGAATATCGGCGTTGCGCCGGTGGTGCTCACGGCATCGGGATGCGCGATCGTCGCCGCGTTGATCGTCGCTATCGGCTACAGCGACGGGCCCTATCCGTTCGCGGCGCGACCCTTCTCGTGGGGTCTCGTCTCATCTGTGATCGCCAATCCGGAGTGGCGTCTCGCGAGTGGCGGATACTTCGGCCACATGATCGAACTGTACAGCTTCTGGACCTGGATCCCGGCGTTTGTCGCGGCGAGCCTCACGGTGGAGACGGGCAGCGCGGTGGCCGCAACTTCTCCGCAAGCTTCCCTGCTCGCGTTCGGGGTGATTGCCGTGGGTGGAATCGGCTGCGTATGGGGCGGCCTCGCCGCCGACCGTATCGGCCGCGAGCGCCTCGTCACGTGGGCGATGGCGATCAGCGGTACGTGCGCTGTTCTCATCGGCCTGACCTTCGGCCGCAGTCTCTGGCTGCTCGTGCCGGTCGCGCTCGCGTGGGGATTCTTCGTGATTGCCGATTCGGCGCAGTTCAGCGTGCTCGTAACGGAGAGTGTGCCGCCGCATGCGGTCGGCACCGCCCTCACGATCCAGACATCGCTCGGATTTCTGCTCACCACCTTCTCAATTCAGGCCGTCCCACCGGTGGTGCGCGCAGTTGGTTGGAATCTCGCCTTTCCAATGCTCGCCATCGGACCGACACTAGGGATATGGAGCATTCGAACCCTCGCCGCGCGTCGAGCGCGCTGATACCGTGACCGCACCGACTCAGGATACTCTCGCTCTGCTCGAAATCCTCGGTCGCGCGGCAACGGCGCGCCTTGCCACGATCTCACGCGAACTCGTGCGCATTCTCGAGGGAAAAGTGCAGAACGGTCCGTTCACGGGCATGCTCCTCCCGGACGCCACTTCGTGGGGAATCGGCGACGTAGCGCCAAAGATCCTCGGCTGCTACGAACTCGAACTCCATCCGAGTATCGAGAAAGCGATCGCGCGTGCTCCCGACGTCGTGATCAATGTCGGCTGCGCAGAAGGCTACTATGCCGTGGGCCTCGCGCGCCGGCTCCCGCTGGCAAAGACGTACGCGTTTGACATTGACCAGCGCGCACAAGAAGTATGTGCCGGTGCCGGCGCGCTCAATGGAGTCGCCGATCGCCTGATCGTACAAGGCGAGTGCACTGCCGAACAGCTCGTGAAACTCACGCGCGGCGCAAAGCGCGCGTTGATCGTGCTCGATTGCGAAGGCGCGGAACTCACGCTGCTCACACCCGAGATCGCGCGCCAGCTCGCGCATTGCGACATCCTCGTCGAAACGCACGATTTCATCGACCGCACGATCACCCCTGCGCTCACGAAATCACTTTCCGCGCAGCACGCCGTCGAACAATTCCGCGAAGGGGCGCGCGATCCAGCCGGTTATCCCGTGCTTCGTCAGCTCGGGAGCCTCGACCGCGCGCTCGTCACCTGCGAATTCCGCCCCGAGGTGATGTACTGGTTGATGGCGTGGGCACGCTGACCGTCGCCGACTTCGAATCCCGACCGCGCACGCGCTAAATTGGACGCAGATTCAACAACATCTGCGACCCGATCGGAACCACCAGGAGCGAACATGACCGTGATCAAACAAGCCGACCTGATCCAGAGCGTTCAGGACGCGCTCCAGCACATCTCCTATTTCCATCCGGTCGATTACATCAAGGCCCTCGGCGATGCGTATGAAAAAGAAATTTCGCCGGCCGCAAAAGACGCGATCGCGCAGATCCTGACGAACTCGCGCATGTGCGCCGAGGGGCACCGGCCGATCTGCCAGGACACCGGCATCGTCGTCGTGTTCTTGAAAGTGGGAATGAATGTGCAGTGGGACGCGACGATGTCCGTCGCCGACATGGTGAACGAGGGTGTGCGCCGCGCATATCTGCAGGCCGACAATGTTTTGCGCGCGTCGATCGTTTCCGATCCCGCGTTCGGCCGAAAGAATACGAAAGACAACACGCCCGCCGTGATTCACATGGAGCTCGTGCCGGGTGACACCGTCGAGGTGAGGCTCGCGGCGAAGGGCGGCGGTTCCGAAAACAAGGCGAAGTTCGCGATGCTCAATCCCGGCGATTCGATCGTCGACTGGGTTCTGAAGACCGTTCCGACGATGGGCGCGGGCTGGTGCCCGCCGGGAATGCTCGGAATCGGAATCGGCGGGACCGCCGAAAAAGCGATGCTGCTCGCGAAAGAATCGCTGATGGAGCACATCGACATGACACAGCTCAAAGCTCGAGGTGCGTCGACTCCAATCGAAAAGCTTCGCGTCGAGTTGTACGAAAAGGTGAACGCGCTCGGAATCGGCGCGCAGGGGCTTGGTGGGCTCTCAACTGTGCTCGATGTAAAAATTCTCGACTATCCGACGCACGCCGCGTCGAAACCGATCGCGATCATTCCGAATTGTGCCGCGACGCGCCATGCTCATTTCACATTGGACGGGAGCGGTGTTGCCGAGCTCCCTGTGCCGAGCCTCGCCGACTGGCCTGCCGTTACGTGGAAGCCGGACCGGAACGCGCGGCATGTGAACCTCGACACACTCACGCGCGAAGGTGTGCTGGAGTGGAAGGCCGGCGAGCGCCTGTTGTTGAGCGGAAAACTTCTCACCGGCCGCGACGCCGCACACAAACGAATTGCCGAACTCTACGCGAGCGGAAAGGGGCTGCCGCCGGGCGTCGATTTCACGAACCGCGTGATCTATTACGTCGGGCCGGTGGATCCGGTGCGCGATGAGGTCGTTGGGCCGGCCGGTCCGACGACTGCGACACGGATGGACGGCTTCACCGAGATGATGCTCGAGAAAACCGGGCTGATCGCGATGGTCGGAAAAGCCGAACGCGGGCCCGTCGGCCTCGAAGCGATTCGTAAGCACAAAGCGGCGTACTTGATGGCAATCGGCGGCGCGGCATATCTCGTTTCGAAGGCGATTCGCGCCTCGCGATGTGTGGCTTTTGAGGACCTCGGGATGGAGGCCATCTATGAATTCACCGTTGAAGACATGCCGGTGACGGTCGCCGTGGACTCGGCGGGAAGCAATGTCCACGAAACGGGACCAGCCGAATGGCGGAAGAAGATCCGCGAACTGCCGCTCGCGGCGGTTTAAAGACGATTCCGGCGCGGAATTCATGGAAATTACAGTCTCGGGACTACGGATTCGGACCCGGACCGATTAGTTTTCTCCTTCAGATAGGCCAAGTCCGAACAAGAGGGTGCGCGCCAGGCCACCGCGGCGGCGCCCCGGGTTTCTTAAGGAGATGTCATGCGTAAGCCACGTCCCGCTTCGTACAATCCCGCCCAGGCACTCAACCTCATCGCCAACGATCGTAACGGAACACCGCTCTCATGCCCGTCTTGCTCGGGCGAAATCGAGAAGGATCCTGGTGACGTCATTCCGCCGCCGCGCAGTCAGGTGACGCTGCGCTGCACGAATTGCGGCCGGTTCGCGAAGTACATTGCAGGCGCAGCATAAGTCGCTGAGCCTCATATATATACAGAAAGCGGCTCTCCTTTCGAGAGCCGCTTTTTCGTAGGGATATCTTCGCTGAACTGCTACGCTGAGAGGGGCAGTTCCATTTGTGTTCGGGTCGCGACACGCCTGTCCGCCCAAGCCGGACTTTGCGGTGCGTTTCGTGGCCGGGGCAACGGCTCGGGCAGTTCGGGCGCATCCGCGTTGACCCGGCTGCCAAGCAGCTGAGCGGTCCGGTAACGCAGCTGGAGCAGGCGCAGCGGCGTGACCGACGGCGTGCCTGTGGCGGCGGCGCGACGTTCGGCTGTCGCATCGGCAAGTGCGTCCGGCGACAGGATGCGTGCGAGCGGGTGTGCAAGCAGCCGGTCGATCTCGGAGATGTCGCGTGCCGCGAGTGCGGCGAGCAACGCATCCAGGTAAGCGAGCATCGGCGTCCCCTTTATAGCGTTATATACACATTGCAACTAATACATATACGCGAGCAAGGAGTTCCGTGTCACCATTTGGTCGCGATGTGTATCGTTCGGCTGCGGACGCGAACAATCAAACCGCCGGTGATGCGGAACTCCCGCCCGCTGCACTTCGTTACCTGACCACGATCGTGCCCGCCATCTTCGGCGACAGCGCACAGAAGTATGGATACTCGCCCGGCCGGTCGAATGTGACGGAATATTTCTGATGTTCCGCGAGCACGCTCGAGCCGGCGAACTTGCCGCTCGCACTCAGGATGAAGTGTGGTGCGGCGTCGCGATTCAGCCACGTGACCGTCGTTCCCGCCATCACCACGGTCTTGCTCGGCTCGAACGCGCCGTCGCCGATGTCGATCGCGTTCGTCGTGAGACGCACCCGCGATGTCGTTCTGCTCAACTCCGCTACGCTATTCGTCATCGTCAGTTTCCGGCGTGAGAAGACTGTTTTGCGTCGATCATCGCCTTTGCAACCGCCGTCTCGGCGCTGGACGGATGCGAAGCGCCGAGCGTGATGAAGACGACGCCGGCGATCGCGATGGCCGCCCAGATCGCAAGTAACGGATCTCTGAAGATTCGTGAAGCCGACGAGTTCGTCCGGTCGTGAAAAGTCGTGAACATGGTTGTCGGATCCTCGCTGGTATGTGTGATGCCGCATGTGCTGTCAGCATCGTAGACCGCGAGTGCATTCGATTTATTCCGCAACCGCATGCGCATCGCATTGAAGGCACGTCATCGTTTCATCTCCGCGAGATCGATGCTGAGTTTGCCGGCGACGCGCGTCCCGTAGTCCGGATCGGCGCGGAAGAAATGGCAGAGCTGACGCAACTGCACTTCTTTGCGTGCCTGTCCAAGCGCTCCGGCGATGCGTGTCGTGAGACGATCGCGGTGCGCATCGTCGAACCGCATGTAGAGATTGCGAACCTGTGTATAGTCGTCGTGATCGACCGTTGAGTCGAAGCGATCGACGATCGCCTGCCCGACATTCCACGCCGGATCGGCTCGGTGCGCGTCTGGTTTGGGCGTCCCTTGAACGGAGTTCGGCCAGTAGTTTGGCGCGCCGCCGTAACTCGCTGCCGTCGCCATCGCCCCGTCACGGCTGTAGTGCATCACCGGACAGCGCGGCGCGTTCACCGGCACCTGATGATGATTCGCGCCAAGCCGGTGCAGATGCGTGTCGGCATAACTCATCAGCCGCGCCTGCAGCATTTTGTCGGGACTCGGTCCGATGCCGGGCACGAATGCGCTCGGCTTGAACGCGGCCTGCTCGACTTCAGCGAAATAGTTCGCCGGGTTGCGATTGAGCTCGAGGATTCCCGCTTCGATCAGCGGGAACTCCGCGTGCGGCCAGACCTTCGTTAAATCGAACGGATTCCAGCGGAACTCATCTGCTTGCGCCTGCGTCATGACCTGAACGCTCAGTCGCCACCGCGGAAACTCGCCGCGCGCGATTGCAGAATGAAGATCGCGCTGATGGCTCTCGCGGTCGCCGCTGATCAGGGCCGCCGACGCGTCGTCCGTCAGATTTTGTACGCCCTGCAGCGATCGGAAATGAAATTTGGTCCACACGCGATCGCCCGTGGCACTGATCAACGAGTATGTGTGGCTGCCGAACCCGTGGAGATGGCGATAGCTCGCCGGAATGCCGCGATCGGAAAAGAGGATCGTGACCTGGTGCAGCGACTCCGGGCAGAGCGACCAGAAATCCCACTGCATGTCCATGTCGCGGAGGTTCGTTTCCGGGTGCCGTTTCTGCGTGTGGATGAAGTTCGCAAACTTGTACGGATCCCGGACGAAGAACACCGGCGTGTTGTTGCCGACGAGATCCCAGTTGCCTTCGTCCGTATAGAACTTCACCGCGAACCCGCGCACATCGCGCTCGGCGTCGGCCGCACCGCGCTCGCCGGCAACGGTCGAGAAACGCAGAAAAAGTTCGGTCTTCTTGCCGATCGCCGAGAACAGATTGGCGCGCGTGTATCGCGAGATGTCGTTCGTAACCGTGAACGTGCCGTATGCGCCCGAGCCCTTGGCGTGCACGACGCGCTCGGGAATCCGCTCGCGATTGAAATGCTGCATCTGTTCGAGCAGCGCGACGTCCTGCATGAGAAGCGGGCCGCGCGGGCCGGCGGTGAGGGCCTGCTGCACGCCGATCGGCGAGCCATTGAGTGTCGTGAGTGTCGGTTCCTGAGTCATGATGCGTCCTCTGAGAATGGTGCGCGCCCCCTGCGAACTCGCGAAGGTTACCGTCTCGCAGCTATAGTCATCAACTGGATTTGTCCAATAACTTCCATAGGATTGTGTTATGGATACAGGTTCACTTCGTGCATTTGTCGAGACAGCCGCCGCCGGTTCGGTCAGCCGTGCCGCCCGGCGGCTCGGCGTGTCGCAGCCGTCGCTCAGCGTGCAGCTTCGCCATCTTGAAGAACACCTCGGCGTGGCGCTGTTCGAGCGGCACGCGCGTGGAATCGTGCTGACCGACGCCGGGCGCGCGCTGGTGCCGCGGGCACGACGCATTCTCGACGACATTCGCACTGCGGAAGAATCGATGCGGCGCGAGGTGGCGGTCGGCCGCGGAACGATTGCGGTCGGCGCCATACCGACCATCGCGCCGTATCTCATTCCTCGTGCGCTCGAACGGATGCGCGTCATGCATCCAAAGGCGCAGGTCGAGATTCGTGAGGATTACTCGGCCGCTCTCGCTGAAGCGCTCGCCGACAATCTGCTCGACTGCGCCATTGTGGCGTCGCCGTATGCGTACGACTCCATCGAGACCGAGACGCTGGGCACCGATCCGCTGCTCGTCGCAGTGCCGGCCGGGCATGCCGCCGCGCGTCACCGGCGCATTACGATCGATGCGCTGCGTGCGGAGCCCGCCGTAACGCTCGATCGCGCGCACTGCTTGGGCGAGCAGATCGCCGGATTTTGCACGAGCCGCCAGGTATCGCCGAACATCACCTGCCGCACGGCGCAGCTCAGCACCGTATTCGCAATGGTGGCCGCCGGCCTCGGCGTGTCGATCGTGCCCGCGATGGCCGCTCACACGCATGCCGATGTGCGGCACGTTTTCCTGCCAATTCAGGACGTTCCGCTCGAGCGGGAGATCGTGGTCGCGTGGCGGCGCGATCGCGCGCACTCGCCGCTCGCGCTCGCCTTCGCCGGAATCCTGCGAGACGAGCTGCGCGCCGTGTCTCGCCGCGAGCATTCCCGAAAACAGGTGAAGTCTTCGGGGCGCACGGGAAAATCGCGGAATAATCGATGACTTATCAGGGTCTCTCATGCACTAACACCTCGCATGGAGACTCGTATCGATGTTCAGCCAGCCAGGCCTTATCCACGCGCTGCTTCTCGCGCTGGTTATCGGCAGCCTCTACGCGCTTCGCAAGCGCCTTCCCGGCACACAGCTCGGGAGCAGCCGATCCGGGCCGGAATTACCGGAGGCGCGCAGACGGCGCCGTCAGTTGATCGCGGTGGAGTGCACGGAACTCGCGCTCGCCGGCGTGTTCTTTCTCGTGGGCGGAGCGAAGCTCATCGGCCGGCCCGACATGGTCGAACTCTTTCGCAGCATCGGGTTCGGCCAGTGGCTTCGATATCTCACGGGCACCATCGAAGTCGTGGGCGCCGCATTCCTCGTGGTGCCGCTCGCGTCGGGCGCATCGGCGGTCGCACTCGGCGGCGTCATGATCTCGGCCACGCTCATCGAACTGTTCGTGCTGCGGCGCCCGCCTATCGCTGCGCTCGCGTGTCTCGGTGCGCACAGCTACGTCGCGTGGGTGCGGCTGGTGCACCGGTCTGAGAGGGCCGGAAAAACGCCGGCCGCGCGATAAACAAAATCGCGCGGCCGGCGCCAAAACTCGTTCAGATTTCGGAAAGCGCTGCGGTGATGGTGTCCGCCGCAGGCGCAGCGTTCGCGCCTGCGGCGGCGACGGCGGCCACCCCCGTGCGCCGCGCCGTCGCACCATGATCATATGGATGAGCCGCACCGAACGCGGCGTTCGGAGTCGTGCGTTTCGCCGATATGGACTCCGGAATCGTCCGATTTATTCCCGGCCGCGCGATCGATTGTTATTGAACAACCACCGTTCCCTGCATGTACGGATGAATGTGGCAGGTGTACGTGTAGGTTCCGGCGGTGTTGAATGTCCGCGTGACCGAAGTATTCGCGTTTACGCCCGGGATATCTGCGGGCACGCCGGGAGCGGAGTTGAAAAAGATGTTGTGTCCAACCGACCCGAACGCAAACGTCACCGTGTGACCGACCTGCGTGGTCAGCATCGGCGGATCGAACGTCAGCGACGCCGTCGCGTTGATCAAGTCTGGCGCGGCCGGAGCTGCGGGCGCGCTGGGAGTCGTCGGCGTCGTGGGCGTGGAGGAATATCCGTAACCCGAACTTCCACCGCACGCAGCAGCTGTGCACACGAGTGCAGACAATACGAAAGTACGGCCAGTCATGAAACGGTCCTTGTGATAGAGAGTACACTCACCGGCGCAGCCGGGGGCGATGCGCGTGCCCCCGGCCGCGCACGGATTATTTGACGATGATCTTGCCGACCATCGTCGGATGAATCGAGCAGAAATACGGATACTCGCCCGGCGTGCTGAACGTCGCGGTGTGCTGCTGATCGGTGTCCAGCACCTTCGAGTTCTGGAACTTGCCAGTCGTACTGATGATCAAATGCGGCACGTCGTCGCGGTTCACCCACGTGACTGTCGTGCCGGCGGTCACCGTAAGCGCCTTTGGTTCGAACGCGAAGTTGTCGATGCCGATGCTGTTGGGCGGCAGCTTGGGGAACGTCTTCTTCTTGGCGTTGGCGTTGTGATTCATTCCCGCCATCATCGCGCCCGCCGCAACCGCGTCGCCGTCGAGCGTCGAATCCACGATCGCCAGCGTGTGCGCGCCCGGCACATACGTGACGCTGCAAATTCCGAGAACGCTCTTCAGCTTGTCCGCCTCGACCGTCATCGGGCCCGGTGATGGCGCCGTGCCCGGCGCCGGCTGCGGAAATGCAGTCGAGAACGCCGTGTGGAACCGCACATTCCCTTCCACCTTCTGAAGAGTCTGATGGATGTGGCCGTTCAGAACGGTCACCGATCCAAACTTCTTGAGCAGAGCCAGCGCCTGCTCGCTGTCGTCGGTGCCCCACCCCCACGTCGGATAGACCGCCCACATCGGGATGTGCGCGAACACCACGATCGGCGTGCTGCTCTTCAACGGTGCCACGTCGCGCTTCAGCCAGTCGAGCTGCTCGGCGCCGAGTGAACCCAGGCCGCCGGCCTTCAGGTCCATCACGTTGACCAAGGCGATGAAGTGGACACCGCTGTGGTCAAAGCTGTAATACCCTTTCGCCGACTTGTTCCCGTAGCGTGAGAGATACTGCGCGCCGTTGTCGGTGAGCACATCGTGTTCGCCGGGGACGTAGAAGACGCGGTCCGTCTTGATCCCTTTGATCACCTGATCGGCCGTGTCGAACTCACTCGCCTTCGACAACTGGCTGATGTCGCCCGTGTGCAGCACGAACGCGGGGCGCCTCGGCATCGCGTTCAGGCGATCGACCGCCAGCTGCAGGGTCGCGGTGACATCCTTGTTCGCTTCCTTGCTGAAGCCGATGTGGCTGTCGCTGATCTGCGCGAAGAAGATCTCGCTCTTTTGAGCGGGCGTCATCGTCGCGAGCGAGCTCAGCGCGTACGATTTCGGCACGCCGCCAACGAGGGCCCATATGACGCCGGTGCCCGCCCAGGCCATGCACTTGAGGAATCCTTTGCGGTCGACACCGTCGTCCGTGTGGTCGTGTTCGATGTAGTCAGTCATCAGTCTCGCTGCTCCAAGAGGGGGTTCGAACAGCTAGACCTTGGAGCCGGCCGATTTATTCCATCGGGCTTTTTTGGGAGGCTGCGGGAATAAAACCGCGACGGGCGTGGTCTACGGGATGGAATGCAAAGCGAACCCGTGCACCAGACCCCGAGACTTGTGCCAGAACGCACTCGAGACTCGTTCGAGGAGGTGGTACTTCCGCACCTCGACGCGGCGTACACACTTGCGCACTATCTCCTGCGTGACGAACAGGCGGCGCAGGACGCCGTGCAGGAGTCATTCCTGCGCGCGGTGCGCCACTATGCCGGCTACCGCGGAGAGAACGCGCGGGCGTGGCTCCTGACGATCGTCCGCCATTGCTGCGCAACGGCGCGCACGCGTCGCCGACGCGAGGGCTCGTTCGTGGAATTCGACGAGCGACAGCACAGCGAGCACGTCGAATCGGCAACGCCGGAGCTTCACCTCGTGCGGTCCGATGCATCCGACGCGTTTCAGCGCGCGCTGGACTCGTTGTCGCCGCACGACCGGGAGGTGCTCATTCTCCGTGAAGTCGAAGACCTCTCATATGAAGAGATCGCGCTGGCGATTGGAGCGCCCATCGGCACTGTGATGAGCCGTTTGTCGCGCGCGAGGAAACGCATGCAAGCCTTGGTCCTTCGGGAGTCACGAGATGCCAGCTGACGCTACGCACCTGTTGTACGCCGATCGACTCAGCGGTTTCATCGACGGCGAGCTCGATGCCGACTCCGCACTCGACGTCGCTGCACATCTCGCCAAATGCGACGCGTGCTCGACGGCGTACACCCTTCTCTTGAACACAGTGGAATTAATGCACCAAAATATGCCGCCACTTCGGGCGCCGAACGCGCTGCGTGCGCGTGTGGTCGCCGCCATTCGCACGCCGCGCGCGCTGCCGCGCGAGCACACGGTTCGTGCGAGACGCTCGTATCGCACGTGGGCGGCCGCTGCCGTGATGGTCGTCTTGATCGGCGGCGCCTATGGGATCGGCGCGCGTGTGTCCGCCCCGTCCGCGGCATCGCCCGCCGACGCGATGCTCACGGCGCATGTGCGGTCGCTGCAGCAGGGACACCTCACGGATGTCGTCTCGACGGACCAACATACCGTGAAGCCGTGGTTCACCGGCAAGCTCGATTTTTCGCCGGCAGTGCCGCGTCTGGAGTCGGAAGGATTTCCGTTGGTTGGCGGTCGTCTCGATTACGTCGCCAACCGCCCGGTGGCCGCGCTCGTGTACCAGCGTCGTGCGCACGTCATCAATGTGCTCACATATCCGTCCGATTCGCCGGCGACCGTCGCTCCGCATCTGGAGACGCGTCGCGGTTATCAGATCGCCAACTGGAGCGCCGGCGGAATGGCGTACTGGGTCGTATCGGATCTGAACGCCGACGAGCTGCGAACATTCTGCTCGCTGATGCGAGAGGCCGACGTCGCGCCTTGAGCTTCGCATGAACGTGCACATGGCATCGAAGATGACGTTCGTTCGTTTCGTGTCGCTGGCTGCGGTTGTATTCGCGGCGGTCGCCGGCAGCGCGCACGTGGCGATTGCGCAAACCGATGAGGGCATCGCCCTCGGCGCGACGGCGCCGGCGATCGTGGTATCGAGTCTCGCGGGTCAAAGCGTGCGCCTCACGCCCGGCGGTGCGACGCCGGCGGAGTCGCGCAACGCGCAGCCGATGATCGTCGAATTCTGGGCGACATGGTGCGAGTTCTGCGAGCGACTCGAACCGGCCATGCGATCCGCTTATGCGAAGTACGGAACGCGCGTGCAGTTCGCGGCTATCGCGGTAAACGTGAACCAATCGGTGACGCGCGTCGCGCGGCACGCCGAGGAGCGAAAGCTGGCGTATCCGGTCTACTACGACGCCAGCGGCGCTGCCACGCGTGCGTTTGAAGTTGCAGCCACGTCGTTCGTCGTCGTGGTCGACCGATCAGGAAAAGTTGTGTACACAGGCGTCGGTGATCAGCAGGATCTCGACGCGGCAATTCGCCGCGCGCTGGCGCCGAAATAATTTCCCAATCCCGGAGCATTGCATGTCCAGAGTAATTTGCGTTTCGACCGCTGCACTTCTCGTCTCGATGGCGGCGACTGCCGCACCGCTATCCGCGCAGTATCGATACGGCGGGCTGCCGGCGCCGGCCGCGGGAACACCGGGAACACCGGGCGCGCCGGCAGCGCCGATGGTCGGCGAGATGGCGCCGGATTTTTCGGCGCCGATCGCGGACGCGACCGGTGCAAAGAGCGCGCGCGTTTCGCTCGCGGGCCTTCGTGGGCACGTGGTGGTCGTGGCGTTCTATCCGAAAGATCGCACGAGCGGATGCACCGCGGAGCTGTCGAAGTTTCGCGATGAGTTTTCGGCGATGTTCGGTGAGGATGTCGCCGTCCTGCCGATCTCCCTCGACGACCTCGACTCGCACGTGAGCTGGGCGCAGGAGATGCACCTTCCGTTTGCACTCGTCAGCGACACGACCGGCAAGATTGCGACCGCGTACGGTTCGCTGCCGCCTGGAAAATCGTATGCGAGCCGCACGGTGTTCGTAGTCGGCAAGGACGGAAAGGTCTCCTATCGCGAGCTGCGCTTCAACCCTGTCGATCAGCACGCATACGACGCATTGAAGGAAGCGATCGAGAAGGCAAAACGCGCGTAGTGCCGTTCGGCATCGATCTGACCCAGATCGGAGCGCGGTTGTCGGACAGTCCGGCAGCCGCGCTTGCATTGCTTTTTGTGGCCGGCGTTCTCACGAGCTTGACGCCGTGTATTTACCCGATGATCCCGATCACAGCGGCGATCGTCGGCGGACAGTCGATCGGCGGACACACGGCCGGACGTCGTTCGACCCGCGGTGTGGGACTCACGATGGCGTACGTGATCGGCCTCTCGCTCGTATACGCGCTCCTCGGACTGCTCGCGGGGATGACGCGCACGATCTTCGGCACAGTCAGTGCAAGCCCGTGGGCCGCGATCGTCACCGGCAATTTGTTATTGGTGTGCGCGCTCTGGATGCTCGACCTGATCACCATCCCAATTCCGCCGTTCTTCAACGGCGCGAGCGGAGCGCGGGGCACGACCGGCTCGATCGCGAGTGCCTTTGCGCTGGGGTGCGCCTCCGGACTCGTGGCCGCTCCATGTTCCGCGCCCGTGCTCGCCGGCGTTTTGACCTGGGTAGCAACCACCAAGAATGCGGCGCTCGGGTTCGCCTACCTCTTTGTCTTTTCGCTGGGGATGTGTGCCGTGCTCGTCGCCGTCGGAATTTTTGGTTCGGGACTTGGGCTGCTGCCGGAATCGGGCGGGTG
>Ga0210389_10000854_pt1 | contig 25685 bp, 27 predicted proteins | sample IncBWH28OmetaG_FD_160127 | JGI IMG/M metagenome (GOLD analysis project Ga0210389, IMG submission 160127) | Forest soil microbial communities from Barre Woods Harvard Forest LTER site, Petersham, Massachusetts, United States - Inc-BW-H-28-O ...
CGTGATCGATGGCGGCGCGGGCTATGGCCAGGTCGTCGCCAAGGAGGCCATGGATATCGGCATCGACCGCGCCAAAAAGCACGGCGTCTGCGTCGTCGGCCTCACCAATGCCCACCACATCGGCCGCATCGGCCACTGGGGCGAGCAGTGCGCGCGCGCCGGCATGGTGAGCACGCACTGGGTAAACGTGCACGGCCACAAATCGCTGGTGGCGCCGTTCGGCGGCGCCGAGCCGCGCTTCACCACCAACCCCTACTGCACCGCCGTGCCGCGCAAGGGCAAGGAGCCGATCGTGCTCGACTTCGCCACCAGCCAGGTGGCGGCGGGCAAGGTGCGGGTGGCCAACAACAAGAAGGTACAGATGGCGGAGGGCCTGCTGATCGACGCGGCCGGCCAATCCACGACCGATCCCGGCGTGCTGTACAATCCGCCTTACGGCGCCATCCTGCCGTTCGGCCTGCACAAGGGCGGCGGGCTTGCCGTGATCTGCGACCTGTTGGCCGGCGCGCTGACCGGCGGGCGCACCCACAGCCCGCGCACCATCAAGAAGAACGGCACCGACATCATCAACAACATGCTGTCGATCATCATCGATCCGGCCTCGATGGGCGGCACCGCGTTCTTCGAGGACGAGGTCGAGACCTTCATCACCTGGGTGAAGTCGGCCAAGCCGCAGCCCGGCGTGCCCGAGGTGCTGGCGCCGGGCGAGCCTGAACGCGCGCGCCGGATCGACCGCGAGAAGAACGGCGTGCCGATCGATATCACGACTTGGCAGCAGCTTCTGGACATCGCGCGCAAGGTACGACTGAACGACACCGACATTCCGAGCATGGCCGGCGCCTGACCGCCCGGCAGGGGAGACCGACATGGCCAAGATGAAGCTCTACTACTCACCCTCGTCGCCTTATGCCCGCAAGGTGCGGGCGGTGGCGATCGAGACCGGCCTCGACAAGAAGATGGAGACGGTCAACGTCGCGCTGACGCCGGTGGCGCCCAACGCCGACGTCGACAAACACAATCCGATCGGCAAGATCCCGGCTCTGTCGGTCAAGGGCATGGATCTCTTCGACTCGCCGGTGATCTGCGAATATCTCGACAGCCAGCACAAGCGCCGCAAGCTCCTGCCGCGCAAGGGCCGCGAACGCTGGGTGGCGCTGCGCCTGCAGGCGATGGGCGACGGCCTGCTCGATGCCGCGCTGCTGGCGCGCTACGAGGGCTTCCTGCGGCCCGAGGACAGGCGCTGGCCCGACTGGACCAAAGGCCAGATCAAGAAGATCGACGGCGTGCTCGACCAGCTCGAGGCCGAGACCAAGTCGCTCAAGGGCAAGCCGACCCTGGGCACGATCACGGTCGGCTGCGCCCTGGGCTATCTCGACTTCCGCTTCGCCGACCACAATTGGCGCGCCAAGCGACCCAAGCTCGCCAAGTGGTTTGCGATCTTCTCCAAGTTGCCGTCGATGAAGACGACAGCACCGCCGGCGGCCTGAGACTGCCGGCGTGACGGCCGATGAAATCATCGCTCGCCTGAACCTCAAGCCGCACCCCGAGGGCGGCCACTATCTCCAGACGTTCCGTGCGCCCGAAGGCACGGCGATCTACTTCCTGCTGAAGGGCGGCGAACGCTCGCACTGGCACAAAGTCACCAATGCCGACGAGATCTGGCATCACTATGCCGGCGCGCCGCTGGAATTGTCGCTGAGCGAGGACGGCAAGAGCATGCGCCATGTGCGGCTCGGCAAGGACTTCGGCGTCGGCGAGCATCCGCAGGCCGTGGTGCCACGCCAGGTCTGGCAAGCCGCGCGCTCGCTCGGCGCTTGGACGCTGGTCGGCTGCACGGTGTCGCCGGCCTTCGAGTTCGCCAATTTCGAGCTAGCGCCGCCCGGCTGGCGACCACAGCTCGCGTGAAGCGAGGGCGGCGCCGACGGTGACCAGCGCGGCCGCGATCAGCAGGGTGCCGGTCGGCTGGGCGAGGCCGCACACGATCAGCAGCGCCGTCGAGAGAATCGGCGTGGCGTAGGAGAGCGCGCCCAGGGCGCGGATGTCGCCGCGCTTGACGGCGTGGTCCCACAGATAGAACGCGGCGCCCGCCGGCCCCAGGCCAAGCGCCAGCACGGCGAGCCACGCCGTCGTCGAGGCCGGCCACACCGTGCGCTCGAACAGCAGGTGACAGCCGAGCGACAACACAGCCGACGCCGCGCAGAAGGCTGCGATGGCGTCGGTCGGCGTCTCGCCGAAGCGGCGCGACAGCACCGAGTAGAGCGACCAGGTGAAGGCACAGCCGAGCGCCAGCGCGTAGCCCAGCGCATAGGCTCCGGTGAAGCTGAGACCCCGGCCGAAGGCCAGCAGCACGACGCCGGCGAAGCCCAGCGACGCCCCCACGAGATGGGGCCAGCCCAGGCGCTCGCCGGCCAGCGGCGCCGACAGCAGCACGATCAGCAGTGGCCACAGATAGTTCACGAGATTGGCCTCGGCCGGCGGGGCGAGCTGCAGGGCGGCGAAATAGAGCGCGTGGTAGCCGAACAGGCCGCCCACGCCCAGCAGCCACACGCGCGGCGGCCAGCCGAAAAGCCCCGCCCAGCCGACGCCGCGGGCGAGCGCCCGGACGGTTCCTATGGCGGCGCCCACCGCGAACGTCATGGCAACCATCTGGAACGGCGGAACCGGACCGGCCGTTACCGACAACGTCGCCAAGGCGCCCCACAGCGCGATGGCACAGAGGCCCGCGGCCATCGCGCGGCGCCGGTCGATGTCGACAATTGTCACAGCCGCCGCATAGAGACTGGTGCGGGTCTTGTCGAGCGGGTGCGTGCGCCGTCTTTCATGGTTACGATAAGGTTGCAGCGGAGCCTTCATGTTCGTTCGGCCGACCAATGCGGTGAGTCATCGTCTGGCACGCTTGGCCTTCATCACGGCCTGCGTGGCGGCGCTGGTCGTCGCCTCGGCTGGACCGCTCCACCGTTACGTCGGGGTCGACATCGAAGCGGACTTCGCGGTCTTCCGCTACGGCTTCTACCTCGCCGTCGCCGCGGTGGCGCTGGGGCTGGCCACCATCGTGCCGACGCGGCCCGGCGATCGCCGGCGCGGCTTCGTGGCGGCGCTGCTCGCCATCGTGATCGGCGCGGCCGCCGCCTATACGCCGCTCGACTGGTTCCTGCGCGCCCAGCAATCGCCGGAGATCAACGACATCACGACCGACATCGCCAATCCGCCGGCCCTGGTCGTCACCGTGCAGATGCGCCGCGGCGCGCCCAATCCGCCGGCCTATCCCGGCGCCAGCGCCGGCGTGCTGCAGCGCGCCGCCTATCCCGACATCGTGCCGGTCATCCTGCCGGTTCCGCCGGCCGAGGCGTTCAAGCGCGTCGACGCCGTGGCGATGGCGATGGACTGGGACGTGGTCGCGCGCGCACCGGCCGACGGACGCCTGGAGGCCATCGCCACCAGCGAATGGTTCGGCTTCCAGGACGACATCGTGGTGCGCATCCGTCCCGAGGGCACGGGCAGCCGCGTCGACATCCGCTCCAAGAGCCGCGTCGGCGAATCCGATCTCGGCGTCAACGCGCGGCGCATCCGCGACTTCATCGCGCGGCTGAAGGCGGAGAAGTAGGAGCAGCCTTGCCTCCCCCGTCATACGGGGGAGGTGCCCCGAAGGGGCGGAGGGGGAAAGCTCCAGTCGAAGCTTTTCTGATTACAGATCAAATCCGATCGCTTGCGTTTCGGGAATCGACCGTGTGGCCTTCCCCCTCCCTGGCCCTCCCCCGTTTGACGAGGGAGGGGAAAGATTCTTCGAAGTGTCAGCCGAGCGGCAACGTGAAGCGGAACGTCGTGCCCGTGGCGCTGGTCTCGGCGAGCGCGATGTCGCCGCCGTGGATGCGCACCAGGTCGCGGGCGATGGCGAGGCCCAGCCCGGCGCCGCCGGCGCGGCCGCCCGTGGCGAAGGGGCGGAAGATCTGGGCCGCCACCGCCTGGGGCACGCCGGGACCGTTGTCGGCGACGTCGACCTCGAAACAGCTGCCGTTGGCGTGCGACCGCACAGTGACCGTGGTCGCGCCGGCTTCGAAGGCGTTGCGGCCGAGGTTGACGAACACGCGGTAGAGCAGGTCGCGATCGGCGCGCACCGGGCGGTCCTCGCTGCATTCGTTGATCCAGTGGCGCACGACGTTGGGATTGCTGTCCTCGCCCTGCTCCTGCAGCGCGACACCGACCTCGTCGACCAGGTCGGCGAGCTCGACCTCGGCGACCCGCGGCGTCGGCCGGTCGCGCACATACTCGATGGCGTCGCTGGCCAGACGCGCCGCCCGGTCGATGGTGTTGAGGATGGTCGGCGCCAGCGCGCGCGTGCGCTGGTCGTCGCTGCGCGCCAGCCGGTCGGACAAAAGCCGGGCCGTCGACAGCATGTTGCGCAGATCGTGATTGATCTTGTTGGTCGCCGCACCGATCTCGGCCAGCCGCGACTTCTGCCGGAGCGAGGCGCGCAGCTCGCTCTGCAGGATCTGGAACTCGCGGTCGACCACGCCGATCTCGTCGTTGCGCCGGGTCGGCGGCCGCTCGGTTCCCGGCTCCTCGGGCTCGCGGCGGAACGCCGTCATGTCGGCCGACAGATCCTGCAGCGGCCGGATGACCAGCCAGCGCAGCGCCAGATAGAGCAGGAAGGCGGTGAACAGGGCGATGATGATGGAGAGCACCAGGATGCGCGTGGCGTAGCTGTACATGGCGATGCGCATCGGCAGCTCGTCGACGATGATCCACACCATGGCATGCGGCAGGCGCATCGATTCGCCGCCGACGCGGATGTAGCGCGCGCCGTCATGGGCCATCGCCGCCAGCGCGTCCCAGATCAGCGGCAACATGCCCTCGTCCTTGAGATTGTAGCTCGGCATGCTGGGGCGCGGCTCGATGGTCATCAGGGCGCGCTTGGGCTTGTTAGGCTCGACCAGCACCACGGTGTCGACGCGCGCATTGTTGAGCAGGGCGCGCTTGACCTCCTCGGTCACCATGTTGTCGGGCGTGGCGTCGAGCGCCAGCGCGGCCAGCGTGCCGCTTTCGATGAGCTGGTAGAGATAGACCATGCGGAAGCGGGCGATCGAGGGCAGGAAGAGCAGGATCTCGGCCGTCATCACCGCGGCGATCACCATCCCCAGGATGCGCACCGAGAGCCCGAAAGTGAGGTTTCGGCGACGCAGCGGACGGACCGATTCGGCCGGCATGGTGACATCGGCGGTCATCGCCCGACTCTATCGGAGTCCCAGCCGCCGGCCTAGATCAGCGCACGGCCTTGTGTTGAGCCCTTTCGGGCCCTAGGGCGCCGTCACCACGCGATAATACACGCCGTTGGCGCCATAGGCAGGCACGAACCAGAGACCGTCGGTGCAACGGTAGTAGGGCTGCGCATTTACGGCCTGATAGCTGCAGCCGGCGGGCAGCGTTCCGTAGATCGTCCCCGGCGGATTGGCGGTCGCCGTGGCCGACGCCGCGCCGGCGGCGGCAGCGCCGATCGCGGTGCCGGCGACCAGGCCGGCCGCGACCGCGCCGCCGGTGTTCCAGCCGCCGCAATTGTAGCAGTTGGCGCCGTAGGCGTTGACGACGGTGGGCGCATTGTAGGCGCCGTAGTAGCCGCCGTGATAATAGTCGGGACCGCCGTAGTAGGTGTGGCCGGCCGTGCCGGTCGCCGTCCACGCGCCGCCGCCGCCGGTCGCCGTGCCGCCGCGATAGCCGGTCGCGTTCCAGGTGCCGCCGCTGCCGCTCGCCGTTCCGCCGCGCCAGCCGGTGCCGCTCCACGTGCCGTCGCTGCCGCTGGCCGTGCCGCCGCGCGCGCCGGTCGCGCTCCAGGTTCCGGTGCCGGTGCCCCAGGCGTGGCCGCCGCGCGAATCGGAGGCGCTCCAGGCGCCGTGGCCGCCCCAGCCGCCGGCATGCACCCACGCGCCCGCCGAGGCCAGCGGCACGGCGATCGCCGCCACACAGGCGAGAAGCAGTGTCTTGTTCATCGCGCGCTCCTGCTTGTCACTTCTTGGGGGCAGCGCCGGTGATCGGCACCGCCGGCGGAATGAATTCGACCCTCCGGGCGCTTGCCAGGGCGGCCGAGGTGAAGGCATCGGCCGCGACGGGCTGGCCGAGCTTCCAGTCCGACAAGGCCACGGCGTGACGGTAGTGCGAGGGATCGCCGAGGAAGATGGCGCGGGCCAGCCGCGGCAGCTTGTCGTCGCTGCCGATCCAGAGCTGGACATGCACGAACGGGCCGACCAGTACGACGATATCGGTCGGCACGCCGCCGACCACGATCGACTTGCCGACGACGAAGGCGATACGCAGGTTCTCCGTGATCATCTTCAACGGGTCGGAGACGATGACGTCGGTGAAGGGGAAATAGATCGCGGCGTTCTCGAAAGCGGCCCGCAGCATGGCATCGATCGTGTCCGGCGCCTCGGCGACCGCCACGAGGTTGGCGGCGGGCTCGTAGGCCTGCGCCGTCTTGCCGTCGTAGTAGAATTCGGTGCGCGGCCCATCGCCCGGCGTGATGACGCGGAGCTTGTCGGGCCGCTGCAAGGTCACCTGCGAAAGGGTGAAATAGGCCAGCGGCTCACCGGTGCGGTCGGGGCTTTCGTAGGTGGTGACGGCGGTGAAGCTCATGGTCTTGGCCGCGGCGAGCTTTTCGCTCATCGCCTTGATCAGGGCGAGCGCGGCAGGCTCGATCTCGACCCTCACGCCGAGATCGGGCGTGATCGGCGCCGCTGTGGCGGCGGCGGGCGGCGCCGCTTGCTGCTGGGCCTGCGCGCTGGCGATACCGGCGGCTATCGACAGCGCCGCCGCGATCAAAGATTTCATCTGGACTCTCCCGGTCGCGCGAAATGATCGGCATTTTTACGCGCGAAGGCAATCGTCGAGGCAAGCTGATTGCCGCAAAATTAATCCATGATATCGATGGTCGAGCGCTTGCCGATCCTACTGCGAGTCCGATCCGGTAATGAGTCGCGCGCCCGACTGAAACGTCACGTACGACCACAGCCAGTCGAGCATCACGACCAGCCGGTTCCTGAAGCCGATCAGGAACGAGATGTGAACCAGGCCCCACAGCAGCCAGGCGAGCGTGCCGTCGAGCTTGATCCAGCCGAAGTCGGCGACGGCAGCGCGACGTCCGATGGTCGCGAGCGTGCCGAAATTGCGATAGCGGAAAGGCGGCGGCGCGGGGAGGCCGGCAAGGCGGGCGCGCAACAGGCGCGCGACATAGGCGCCCTGCTGCTTGGCGACCGGCGCCACGCCGGGCAGCGGCCGGCCGTCGCCATCGAGGGCAAGGGCGGTGTCGCCGAGGACGAAGATCTTGGGATGGCCGGGCAGCGACAGGTCGGGCCCGATCTTGACCCGGCCCGCGCCATCCTTGTCGGCGCCCAGCCATTGCGCGGCGCCCGATGCCATGACGCCGGCAGCCCACACGACGGTGGCCGCCTGCAGGCGATGGTCGCCGATGGTGACGCCCTCCCCGTCGCACTGGGAAACCGGTGTGCCGAGGCGCACCTCGACGTGCAGCCGGTCGAGCGAGCGCCGCGCCGCCTCGCTCAACACTTCCGGGAAGGCCGGCAGCACGCGCGGGCCCGCCTCGACCAGCACGATGCGGGCATCGCGGGGATTGATGCTGCGGAAATCGTGGCGCAGCGCGACGTGCGCGAGCTCGGCGATGGCGCCCGCCATCTCCACGCCGGTCGGGCCGGCGCCGATCACCACGAAGGTGAGGAAGCGCTGCCGTTGTTCGGGCGCCGTCGCCGCTTCGGCATGCTCGAAGGCCATCAGGATGCGGCGACGGATCCCGATGGCGTCGTCGATGTTCTTCAATCCGGGCGCCACGCTCTCCCAGGCGTCGTGGCCGAAGTAGGAGTGCCGTGCGCCGGTGGCGACGACGAGGTAGTCGTAGGGAACCTCGCGATCCTCGACCGTCACGGTCCGCCTCTCCTTGTCGATACCCAGGACCTTGTCCAGCAGGACGTTCACGTTGGGCGCGCGCCGCAGGATGGAGCGGATCGGCTGCGCGATCTGCGCCGGCGACAGGCCCGCGGTCGCGACTTGGTAGAGCAGCGGCTGGAACAGATGATAGTTGCGCCGATCGATGACGGTGACATCGGCGGCGGCGCCGGCCAAACCATGCGCGGCGCTCAGCCCGCCGAAGCCTGCACCGATGATGACGATGCGCGGTCGAGCCATGGCGGCGCTCACCCTATTGCCTCTCACCAGACCGGCAGACGGGCCAGCAACCGTACCAGCCCGCGCGTGCGCGGTCCGAACAACGTTTCGGTGAAATAGCTGCCGGCGGCGCGCTTGCTCGCCTCGCCCAGGGTCGGGTAGGGCGGCACGAAGGCGGCCAGCGCCGAGATGTTCAGGCGCTTGGCGATCGCCAGGCACCACGGCTGGATCAGCTCGCCGGCCTGCGGCGCCACGATGGTCGCCCCCAGGATGCGGCCGCGCCGGTCGGTGATCGCCTTCACCATCCCGTCGGTCTCGCGTTCGGTCTGGGCGCGGTCGTTTTCGGCAAGCTTCCAGCGCAGGACCTTGATCGCCTCGCCATGCTTGTCACCTGCCTCGCGTTCGCTCATGCCGACCTGCGCCAGTTCGGGGTCGGTGTAGGTCGCCCATGGCACGATCGAAGCGTCGAGCTTTGCCGGCGCACGGAACAGCGCGCCGCGGATGAACAGCGACGCCTCGTAGCCCGCCATATGGGTGAAGGCATAGAGGCCGTTGCAATCGCCGATCGCCCAGACATTGCGGTTGGAGGTGCGCAGCGAAGCATCGACGGTAATGCCGCGTTTGGTGTGAGCGACGCCCGCCGTCTCGAGGTCGAGGCCTTCGACAATAGGCGCACGGCCGGCGGCGACCAGCAGGTGCGAGCCTTCCAGTCGTTCGCCGCCGTCCAGGACCACCGCCATGCCGCCGGGCGCACGTTCGACCCGGTCGATCTTGACGGGCGCGCGCAGGTCGACGCCTTCAGCCCGCAGCCGCGCCACGACGATGGCGGAAAGCTCGGGATCGTCCTTGGCGAGAAAGTCGGCCGCTTCCAGCACGGTGACCCTGGCGCCCAGCCGTCGATAGGCCTGCGCCAATTCCAGACCGATCGGCCCGCCGCCGATCACGATCAGATGGTCGGGCAGGGTGCGGTTGGCGAAGACGGTCTCATTGGTGAGATAGGCTGTGTCGCTGAGGCCCGGGATCGGCGGCGCCGTCGGCCGCGATCCGGTGGCCAGCACGATGCGGCGGCTCTTGATGCGATGCGGGCCGGCCAAGAGCTCGGTGCGGCCGACGAAGCGCGCCTCTTCCTTCAACACGCGGACGCCCAATCCCTCGAAGCGCTCGACCGAATCGTTGGGCGCGAGCGAGGCGATCACCCGGGCGACGTGATCCATGACCTTGCCGAAATCGACTCGCGGCTCGACCGGCGCGACGCCGAAGGCGGCGCCGCTGCGTTGCGCCTGGGCGGCTGTGGCGGCGGCGAGCAGCGCCTTGGACGGCACGCAGCCGTAGTTGAGGCAATCGCCGCCCATCAGCGCGCGCTCGATCAGCACGACTTTCAGGCCGAGCTGCGCGGCGCCCGCGGCAACGACCAGGCCCGCCGACCCGGCGCCGACGACGCAGACATCGGGTGTCAGGATCTCGGCCATCTCACGGCGACGTCTTGCGGGCGCGCAGATGGGTGTAGAGCACGGGCACCAGTGCCAGGACCGCGAGACCGAGCAAGGGCAGCAGGATGCGCCACTCGAAGATGATTCCCAGGTTGGGCACTTCCCCGCGGTCGAGCAGCGAGCCGAGCCCCGAGCCGACGCTCGAATAGACGACCGCGCCGGGAATGATGCCGATCAAGGTCGCCAACGTATAGGGACCGAGCGTCATGCCGAGCAACGCCGGCACGATATTGACCAGCCAGAAGGGAAACACCGGCACCAGCCGCAGGAACAGCAGGTAGCTGAAGCTGTCGCGGCGAAAGCCTTCTTCCAGCCGCGCCAGGGCGGCGCCGGCGCGGGCGTGAAAGAGATCGTAGAACGCCGTACGTGCCGCCAGGAATACGGCCAGCGATCCCAGCGTCGCGCCGATCACAGACAGCAGCGCCCCCAGCCACAGGCCGAACAGGAACCCGCCGACCGGCGTCACGATCACGGCGATGGGCAACGAGAACGCCACCACCAACGCATAGACGACGACGAAGAGGAACGCTGCCAGCGCGACATGACCCGTCACCCAGGCGGTGAGCGTCGCGTGATGGCGGCTCAGCATCTCGAAGGAGAAGTAGCGCTCGAGGTCGAGCAGCAGGAAAAGCGCCAGCCCGAGCAGCAGGACCGCCACGGGAATCAGCCGGCGCCACAACGGGAGGGTCATGTGATCTTTCGCGTGGCTTGTCGTCGATATTGGCCTTCATCCCTCGGGTCTCAAAGCAAATGCGCTCACGCTCGAGTGACAGCCCAGTGACAGCCCTAGGAGTTCGGCAGGCCGGGATCCGTCGCGGCAAAACTCGGGCGCCGGCCGAGGTGCAGCCACCACGCGGCGAGTCGCGGATGGTTCTCCAGCAGCGCCGCCCCCTCGGGAGCGGCCGCGAAGTAGGCGATCATCGCGCCAAGGTGAAGGTCGGCCAACGACAGGGCGGGTCCGACGAGGAAGGCGTCGGGCGCCGCCAGCGCCTCGAGCGCCGCCAGGAGCTTGGCAGCACCGGCGAGACCACGGCCGACCTCCGCCGCATCGGCCGGCTGCCCGGCCGCGGGCCGGAACACGCGGTGGGAGAAAACCTGGCGCACCAGCGGCCAGTAACCGTAGGAATCGACCACGCCGATGATCTGGTCCATGCGACCCAGGGCGCGGGGCGAGCGCGGCTGCAGGTTGGGGCCGGCGAAGGCGCGGTCGAGGTAGCGGCTGATGGCGCCGGTTTCGTAGAGGACGAAACCGTCGTGAACCAGGGTCGGCACCCGGCCGAAGGGATGGAGGGCGAGATAGGCCGCCGGAACGTCGGCGGCGAAGGGGTTCACTTCGACCCGGTCGTAGGCCAGCCCCTTCTCGGCCAGGACGAGGCGGGCAATCCGGACGTAGACGCTGTAGCGATAACCGTGCAGGACCAGAGACATGGGCCATCCTAGCCTCTCGTTGACTCAAAGCGCGCCCACGCTTATTACCCTCGCCCACGGATTTCGCCCCCGCCGCCCTGCGCGGGGGTATTGTGTTTGAAGGAGTTGCGTAATGAAACGCACCTATCAGCCGAGCAAGCTGGTGCGCAAGCGCCGGCACGGCTTCCGGTCCCGGATGGCAACGGTCGGTGGCCGCAAGGTCATCGCCAGCCGCCGCAGGTCGGGCCGCAAGCGGCTTTCGGCTTGATTTTGGCGGCCTAGCCAAATTGGCCGCGGCACGCCTCGGGCGTCTGCCGAACCGTCGAGATTTCCTGCGCGTCCAGGCCGGGCGGCGCTGCGCCATGCCCGGCTTCGTGCTCCAGGCGGCCCCCGCGCCGGCGGGGCTCAGCCTGCCGGCCGTGCGGGTCGGTTTCACCGTCAGCCGCAAGGTCGGCAACGCCGTCGCCCGCAACCGGGTGCGCCGCCGGCTGCGCGAAGTGGCGCGCCTGGTGATCCCGGGCCAGGCCCGGGCCGATCTCGACTATGTGCTGGTCGGCCGCCAGGCCGCCCTCGCCCGTGATTTCGCAGCCCTGCGCCTGGAGCTGTTCGAGGCCCTGAAACGGCTAAAAGCGCTCGCCCTCGCGACGCCATGACCTGTCCCAGACGCTTGCGCCGGGCCCGGCAAATCGCCAGTTTCCGGGCCGCATGATGTCTGGTCTGGTCTCTTCCCTGATTTCCGGGTTTTTGCGCGGGGCGATCCGCGCCTACCAGCTGACGCTTGCCTATTTCTTCGTCGGCGCCTGCCGCTACGAACCCTCGTGCTCGGCCTACGCCGCCGAGGCGGTGTTGCGTCACGGCGCGCTGAAGGGCAGCTGGCTGGCGGCCCATCGCCTGTGCCGCTGCGGTCCGTGGGGTGGGCGCGGCTACGATCCCGTGCCCGCCGCAGACAACGCCCGCCGCCAGCCGCTTTCCTGTCACCCCGCCGAGCGCGCCTGAGGCGCCGCAGAGTTCGCCCGAAATGGACCAGAAGAATTTCATCGTCGCTATCGTGCTCTCGGTGCTGATCATCGTCGGCTGGCAGCATTTCTTCCAGCCGACCAAGCCGCCGGTCCCGCCGCCGCAGACGACGAGTCAGTCCGCGACGCCGGGAACGCCGCAGGTGCCGGCTGGCCAATCGACGGCGCCGGGGGCGCCCGGCGCGCCGGCGGCCGAAGCGGCGCCGCCGCAAATCCTCAGTCGCAAGGAGGCGCTGGTGGGCTCGCCGCGCGTCACCTTCGATACGCCCGAACTGATCGGCTCGATCGCGCTGAAAGGCGGGCGCATCGACGATGTGCGGCTGGTCAAATATCGCGAGACCATCGATCCCAAGAGTGACCCCGTGCCGGTGCTGTCGCCGGTCGGCGGCGAGCGTCCCTACTACGCCGAGTTCGGCTGGTCGACGTCGGACCCCGCGATCAAGCTGCCCGGCCCGGACACGCTGTGGACAGCCGACAGCCCGACGCTGGCGCCGGGCAAGCCGGTGCGACTGACCTGGGACAATGGCCAGGGCCTGATCTTCGCGCTCGAGATCGCCATCGACGACTACTTCATGTTCGACGTGAAGCAGAGCGTCGAGAATAAGTCCGACAAGCCGGTGACGCTGTTTCCCTGGAGCCTGGTCGTGCGCTACGGCCTGCCCAAGGCCGAGGGCATCTATATCCTGCATGAAGGCCCCTACGGCGTCTTCAACGGCAGCCTGAAGGAATTCGGCTACTCCGACTTCAAGGACAACAAGCAGCAGAAATTCCAGACCACTGGCGGCTGGCTCGGCATCACCGACAAGTACTGGATGACGACCCTGGTGCCCGAGCAGCAGTCGCAGGTCACCGCGTCGATCAAGCAGACCGGCACGCAGACCGATCCCAAGTACCAGATCGACTATACATCACCGGGCATGACGATCGCGCCGGGCGCCACCTCGACCAGCATCTCTCGCCTGTTCGCCGGCGCCAAGATCGTGCGCGTGATCGACGAATACGAGAAGAAGTACGGCATCGAGAAGTTCGATCTCACGATCGACTGGGGCTGGTTCTGGTTCTTCACCAAGCCGTTGTTCTGGCTGCTCGAATGGCTGTACGCCCAGATCGGCAATTTCGGCCTGGCGATCCTGGCGCTGACGGTGCTGGTCAAGGCGGTGTTCTTCCCGCTGGCCAACAAGTCCTATGCGGCGATGAGCAAGATGAAGGCGCTGCAGCCGGAGATGGAAAAGCTCAAGGCGCGCTATGGCGAGGACCGCCAGCGCATGAACCAGGAGATGATGCAGCTCTATCGCCGCGAGAAGGTGAACCCGGCGGCCGGCTGCCTGCCCATCGTCGTGCAGATCCCGGTGTTCTTCGCGCTCTACAAGGTGCTCTACACCACGATCGAGATGCGCCATCAGCCGTTCTTCGGCTGGATCAAGGATCTGAGTGCGCCCGATCCGCTCACCATCCTGACCGGCTTCGGCCTATTGCACTGGGACGTGCCGCCGTTCCTGCACTTCTTCAACATCGGCATATGGCCCCTGATCATGGGCGTCACGATGTACCTGCAGCAGAAGCTGAACCCGGCGCCGGCCGATCCGGTGCAGGCCCGCGTGTTCCAGTTCCTGCCCATCCTGTTCACCTTCATGATGGGCTCGTTCGCGGCCGGCCTGGTGATCTACTGGGCGTGGAGCAACACCCTGTCGATCGCCCAGCAGTACACGATCATGCGCCGCCATGGCGCGCCGATCGGCAAAAAGGCCAAGCCGGCGGTCGCCGTGCTGCCCGCGACACCGGCTCCCGCCGACGGCGGAGGTGGCGGCGGCGGCAAGAAGGGCGGCAAGGGCACGTCCAAGAAGGGTTGATGGACGACCAAGAACCGGACGGGCAAGAACCGGGCGGGCAAAAACCGGGCGGGCGCACGCCGGGCGAGATCGAGGCGGCGCGCAAGCTCTTCGCCGGCACCTGCGAGTTCGTGGCGGGCGCCGCCTCCTTCGAGTCGTTGCCGGCCATCGCTCTGCCCGAGGTCGCTTTCGCCGGCCGTTCCAATGTCGGCAAGTCGAGCCTGGTCAATGCTCTCACCGGCCGGCGCACGCTCGCGCGGGTGTCGGCCAGCCCCGGCGCCACGCGACAGATCAATTTCTTCGACCTCGCCGGCCGGCTCTTCCTCGTCGACCTGCCGGGCTACGGCTTCGCCCAGGTCTCCAGGTCGATGAAGGAGACCTGGCAGGATCTGGCGTCGGCCTACCTGCGCGGCCGCCCGACCTTGAAGCGCGTCTGCCTGCTGATCGATTCGCGGCACGGCGTGAAGGACTCCGACCACGAGACCATGAAGAACCTCGACAAGGCCGCCGTGTCCTACCAGCTCGTGCTGACCAAGACCGACCGGCTCAAGGCCGCCGACGTGCCGCGCGCCGTCGCCGCCGCCGAAGCTGCCATCCGCAAGCATGGCGCGGCGCATCCCGAGGTCCTGCCAACCAGCAGCGAGACCGGCTTCGGCATCGCCGAGCTGCGGGCGGAGATCGCGGCTGTTGCATCGGGTTGATCGCCGCGAGTGAAGCCGGCAACTGGAGCTAGGGCAGCATGAAGCGTGGCCCGGCGAACTGCCCGGCCTGCGGACCGGCCGAGATTTGATGCGCCAGCAGGTCTGTAGCGAGGTCGGTCAACGACGCCATCGTGCCCTGCGCCACGCCGAGCTGGGCTGGCTGGCCGTTCACGGTGTCATGCAGCTGGTCCAGCAGTTGCTTGTACGCCTGATCGAATGCCTGGGCTTTCTGCAGAGCCGCCGGATCCTGGGAGAGGTCGACCTGGCCCGGGTTGTCCGCCATCTGAATGACGTCAGCCACGTCATCGACCACGATTGGCGAGGCTGGATCGAAGTGTGGCTTGCCGGCCGCATCCATGGTCAGGGCCATGCCGCGCGACAGCGACTCGAAACGGTAGTAGTGGGCGAAGGTGTTGCCAACGACCACTGGCGACTGGGGAGTGCCCTCCCCTTGATGGCGGATCAAATCGATCGCGGCCAATGCGCTCGCCACGTCCGTGATCGGCGTCACCTGGCCATGGCTGACCTGGGGCGAGCCGGGATGGGCGAAGAGCGTCTCCCCGCCGTCCTGAATGGCGGTACCCACAGCGATATAGAACTCGCCGATGGTTCGGTAGTGATCGTCGATTTCGGCTGCGCGGATCCTCGGAGCGACCGGAATCGGGATCGGCGTCTCCGGCTCCTCGATCACCATGAAGGTGTTGGTAACCAGTGCCTTGGAGTAGCGCCGCAACCCCACGTCGAATTCCGCTCCGTCCGTGCTTCCAACCGTCATGGGCAGCGGCTTGGGATAGGCGGGCACGAAGTCCGGCTGGTTGATGACCGGCGTGCCGCCGATGGCGTTCAACAGATTGCAGACGGCCAGCATGTGATGCATCTCGTCCAACCAGATATCACCCAGAATGTCTTGAGCGGCCGTGGCGCCGGCTGAGCTTCCCGAGAGGGTCCACCAGGCCGTCAGGTACGGCGGAATGGTCGCGTGCTCCAGGCGAATGGCGTTCTGCAGCGCCGTCTTCAGGTCCTGGGTCGACTTGATCTTGGGATAGCGGATCGCGAGCATGTCGATGTCGCCCTTGAAGAAGGCGGCCTTCCCGCGCTTGGCGCCGCTTTCTAGGCCATGCGGTTTTGCAAGCGAGGCGAAAAACCAACGACGTTGATGACGATGACAGGCTTCATTAAAGAGCTGCAGGTCGAGCCTCAACCTATCAGGAAATTTCCGAGATCGCCAAAGACACGATTGCCGCCTATTGCGTCTTCGTCGCCCGCAAGACCGCGTCGAGCACGGTGTTGCCGGCGATGTTCTGCGATCCCTGGCCGTCGAAGTCGTAGACGCCGGCATTGACCGCGACGACCAGGCCGAGGCTTGGCACGATCGAGACAGCTTGGCCGCCCCAGCCGTAGCCGGAGACGATGTCGACCTCCTTGCCGTTCACCTGTTCCCGATCGAGCCACCACAGAAAGCCGTACGTGGTCTTTGGCCGCACGATCTGTGGCGCCGTCATGATCGAGATCCAGGTCTCGGGCAGAATGCGTTGCCCGTGCCAGCGACCACGATCGAGCACGAGCTGGCCGATCTTGGCGAGGTCGCGCAGACGCAGGCGCAGCCCCCACGAAGCGCCCGGGTCCCCATTCGCCATCGTGCCCCACTCCCAGTCGTCGATGCCCAGGGAGTCGAACAGCACTTCTTTGGCGAACTGGTCGATGGCCTTGCCGGCCGCTTTCTTGACGACGGCGCCGGCAACTTCGGCGCTGCCATTGTTGTAGTGCCAGCTGAGGCCGGGTCCCGCGACCATCGGCTGCTCGAGCACGAAGCGCTGTGGATCCGCGGCGGCTTCCATTTGTCGTGACATGCTGAGATACGGCTTCTGCGGCCAGCGCAGTCCGCTCGTCATCGTCAGGAGGTCGCGCACCCGGATGCGGTCCTTGTCGACGGTGCGCAGATCGGCGTATTCGGGAAAGAGCGAGAGCAGCGGCGTGTCGACGCTCTTCAACAAACCGCGGTCGAGCGCTGCGCCCACCAGCAACGCAACGACGCTCTTGCTGATCGATTGCACGTCGTGCTTCGTCCGCGCATCGTGGTTGGTCATCGCCAGCGGCTCTTTCCAGTGCTTCTGCGGCCAGCGCTGGTCTTCGCCCGGCAAGTACGCCTCATAGACGAGGGCGCCGTGCCGGGCGATCACCACCCCGTGTGCATTGGCGTCCTTGAGGCCGGTCAGTCGTGCACCCAGGGCGCAGATCGGCTCCGGATCGAGAGCCTGTTCCTGCGGCGCGGCGATCGTCCACCCGTCCTCGAGTCTGGCGACAGGGCCGCAGTCGGGAGCGCTCCAGGCGACGGCCGGACCCAACACGAGACCCAGCGCAAGTAATCCGCTCCACTGCATGGCTTCCTATAGCGGAGGATTTCCAGAACCATCAAGGGGCGGACCTAGGCCGCGTCGTGGAAGATGATGCCGAGCGTGAAGCGCTCGCCGTGATGCAGGCTCGAGACGCCGTGGCGCATCGCCGTGCGATGAAAGCCGCGGCTTCCTTTCACCGGCCGTTCGTTAACGGCGAAGATCACCGCGTCGCCCTGGCCGAGCGGCACGACCTCGCCGCGCGACTGCATGCGCGGACGCTGCTCGACCAGCATGAACTCGCCGCCGCTGAAATCGCGCTTGGGATCGCTCAGCAGCACGGTCGCCTGCAGCGGGAACACCAGCTCGCCGTAGAGGTCGCGGTGCAGGCAGTTGTAATCGCCCGCCTTGTAGTGCAGCAGCAGCGGCGTCGGCCGCTTCTGGCCGCCCTGGTGACATTGCCGCAGCCAGCCCTCCAGCGTGGGCGGGAAGCGCTGGGCGCGCCCGAGCTCGGCGTTCCAGCGGTTGGCGACCGCGGCCAGCTCGGGATAGAGCGCCTGGCGCAGCTCTTCGACCGCCTTGGGCAACGGATAGGTGAAATACTGGTATTCGCCCTGCCCATAGCCGTGGCGCTGCATGACGATGTGCTTGCGAAAACGGGCCTGCTCGGGCCACAGGGTCGCCAGCGCCCGGCACTGGTCGGGCCCGATCAGGCCGGGCGCCACGGTGAAGCCGCGATTGGCGAGGGATTCGGTGTCGATCATGGGGACATCCTGCCGCGCCGCGACCGCTTCTTCTATCCGCCGCCCGCCTGATATATGATGCCGCCTTAGCCCTCTCCCGCCACGGAGAGGGCTTTTGCCAACTCAGGGTCCGAGGAAATGGCCGAGCCGGTTCAGAGCGACAGGGAGCAGAGGCGGCTCATCCGCATGGCGGAGACCATCTCCAAGGCGCTGCCCTACATGCGCCGGCACAACGACGCCACCTTCGTGGTGAAGTATGGCGGCCACGCCATGACCGATCCGAAGCTCGGCGACCTCGTGGCGCGCGACGTCGTGCTGATGAAGCAGGTCGGCATGAACCCCATCGTCGTCCATGGCGGCGGCCCGCAGATCAACAAGATGCTGGAGCGGGTCGGGCTGAAAAGCACCTTCGTCAACGGCCTGCGCGTGACCGATGCGGCGACCATGGAGATCGTCGAAATGGTGCTGGCCGGCTCGATCAACAAGGCGATCGTGGCCGACATCAACGAATGCGGCGGCATCGCCGTCGGCATCTGCGGCAAGGACGGCAACCTGATCCTGGCGCGCAAGGTCCAGGAGATGCGCGACCCCAAGACCGGCGAGCTCCTCAAGGTCGATCTCAAGCAGGTGGGCGAGCCCGCCAAGATCAATGTCATGGTGCTGGAGCAGCTGCGCCGCGCCGATGTCATTCCCGTGGTGGCGCCGATCGGCTTCGGCGTCGACGACGAGCTCACCTACAACATCAATGCCGACACCTCGGCCGGCGCCATCGCCGGCGCCATGCGGGCCAAGCGGCTGCTATTCCTGACCGACGTGCCGGGTGTCCTGGACAAGAACGGCCAGCTCATCGGGGACATGACGGTCGAGCAGGCGCGCGCCCTGATCGCCGACGGCACGATCTCCGGCGGCATGATCCCCAAGGTCGAGAACTGCATCGATGCGGTGAATAGCGGCGTCGAGGCCGCCGTCATCATGGACGGCAGGGTGCCCCATGCCCTGCTGCTGGAAGTGTTCACCGAGGCCGGCGTCGGGACGATGGTGACGCGCAACTGACCGGCCTTCGGGGTACCAAAGGGCCTTGAAACGCCTGATTTCATTGCATATTTAGACGCCATGGCCCTTTTGCCCATCCTCACGGCGCCCGATCCGCGCCTCAAGAAGAAGTCCAAGCCGGTCGAAACGGTCGACGCCGACGTGCGCCGCCTGATGGACGAGATGCTGGAGACGATGTACGCCGCGCCGGGCATTGGCCTCGCGGCGCCGCAGGTCGGCGTGCTGAAGCGGGTGATCGTGCTCGATATCGACCGCGAGGAGGTCAAGACCGGCCCGCTGCTGATGGCCAACCCGGAGATCGTCGAGGCCTCGGACGAGGATGTGAGCTACGAGGAAGGCTGCCTCTCGGTGCCCGAGCACTATTCCGAGGTGGTCCGCCCGGCCAAGGTCAAGGTGCGCTATCTCGATCGCGACGGCGTCGCGCAGGAGATGGCGTGCGAGGGGCTTTTGGCCACCTGCGTGCAGCACGAGATCGACCATCTCGACGGCATCCTGTTCATCGACCACATCTCAGCGCTCAAGCGCAACATGATCCTGCGCAAGCTTCTCAAGGCCCGCAAGGAGAAGGAGCGCGAGGGGGCCGAGGGCAAGCCGGCTTCTATCCACGAAGCGACAGATCCCGCCCACACACTGTAGACCGTGGCACGGAAGTTGCGGCATACACCCCGGCTCAACCCGGGAGAGAGTACCGTGACACCGCAGCAGATCGAACTGGTTCAGACGAGCTTCAAGAAGGTCGTACCGATCGCCGGCACCGCCGCCGACCTTTTCTACGACCGCCTTTTCGAGATCGCGCCCGATGTGCGCCCGATGTTTCCACAGGACCTGACCGAGCAGAAGAAGAAGCTGATGGGCATGCTGGGCACCGCCGTCGGCAGCCTGCACAAGCTCGACGCCATCCTTCCCGCCGTGCAGGACCTCGGCAAGCGCCACAAGGGCTACGGCGTGACCGCCGCGCATTACGCACCGGTCGGCGCCGCCCTGCTATGGACCCTGGAGAAGGGCCTCGGGCCGGATTTCACGCCGGAGGTGAAGGCAGCGTGGACGGACACTTATACGGCGCTGGCCGGGGTGATGACGGCGGCGTAGGCGTCTTGCCGGACCGCGGGCCTCCAGGCCCGCATCATGAGTCACGAGCGGGCCTGGAGGCCCGCGGTCCCGGAAGACTACTGCGCCGCGATCTTCGCTGCCGCCGGGGCGAAGGCCTGCTCCATCTCGCGGCGCAGCTTCACCGCCGTCAGCTGCTCATCCATCGCCACGTCGGCGTAGGTCAGCGACTGGCCGGCCTTGATGGGCTTCAGGAGTTTGACGTTGTGGGCGAGGCCCAGCGGCAGGCTGCCGAGGCCGGTCGATTTCTCGGCCGGGAACAGCTTGCCGTAAACCGTATAGCCGCCTTCGCCGTCGAGTATTTCGCCCGCCTTCAAGTCGCGCTTGGCGGTGGCGATCACGTCGGCATGGAAGCCGATGGCGCAGCCGGTCGGCTCCTTGCGCAGGCCGATCGAGGCGACCGACATGCCGACCTCCAGGCCGATCAGGTGCCAGCGCTTGTACATCACGGAGTAGCGGCCCGACGGATCGGTGCACAGCATGTACTCCTCGAAGCAGTTCTTCTGGTACTCGGTCGCCGCCTCGAACACGACCCACACGCCCTTGCGGATCTCGTAGGGAATGGCGCGGCCGTCGCGCTCGAGCGAGCTCGCGCATTCGACCTGGCCCTTGTGATGCAGATGGCCGCCCTCGGAGGCCGGGCGCATGACGAACGGCAGGTCCTCGACGGCGCAGGGCGGGAAGGCGAGGCCGTCCGGCGCCGGCGTGAGGCCGGTGGCGTTGGCCACCGCGGTGCTCTCGATGGCGGGCTTGGAGCCGTCGAGGAAGGAGTTGAACATCTTGGGGTTGAGCCCGCCGCGCTTGGCCTGCTCCTCGGTGAGGCCCCAGTATTTCCACACCGTCTCGGGCGTCGATTGCGCGTAGTGCGGCAGCCATTTGTGGCCGCGCCCCGCCGCCGTCACCTCGAAGCCGGAGGTGCGCGCCCAGTCGACCAGCTCGCAGATCAGCGCCGGCTGGTCGCCGTAAGCCAGGCTATAGATCACGCCGGCCGCGGCCGCGCGCTTGGCCAGCAGCGGGCCGCAGAAGGCGTCGGCCTCGACCGTGACCATGACCACGCTCTTGCCGTGCTCGAAGGCTGCCAGCGCGTGCTCGACGGCGGCGATCGGATCGCCCGTGGCCTCGACGATGACGTCGATCTCGGGATGGCTGACCAAAGCGCACCAATCGTCGGAGAGATGGGTGTTGCCGTGACGGCGCGCCTCGGCGAGCGAGCCGGCCGCGGTGACCTCGGGTTTCCAGCCTAGCCGCGCCAGGTTCTCTCTCGCCTTCGATGGCGAGAGATCGGCGATGCCCAGGAGATGAATCCCGGGCGTCGTCGGGATCTGCGACAGATACATGGAGCCGAACTTGCCGGCGCCGATCACGCCGATGCGCAGCGGATTGCCTTCGGCCGCGCGCGCCAGAAGCATGCCATGGAGACTCATTGTTGTTTCCTCCCGTCGGTGTCGCTATTCCGCCGCCTGCTTGCGCCGGGCGGCGCGCAGCACCGCGTCGTCCTCCCAGGCATCGACCGGTGTGAAGTCGCGATGGGCGATGTATTCCGGCCGCTTGAAGCGGCGGATGGCGTTGCTGACCGCGTTGTAGGTCACATAGATGATCTGGCGGTCCCACGGCGACATGTTGGGCGGGCTGCCGTGCACCAAGGTGCCGTGGAAGAAGATCGCCGAGCCCGGCCCGCCCTTGGGCGCCACGATGCCGCCCTGCTCGACCAGCTTGGCGATGGTGTCGTTGTCGATCACCCACAGCGGATAGGAGGTCGTGGTGAGGTCGTGCTTGGCCTCGATCGCGCCCTTCTTGTGGCTCCGCGGGATGAACCACAGCGGGCCGTTGAATTCGTTCACCTCGTCGACGAACACCGCGAGGTTCATGGCGCGCGCCTCGGGCATGTCGTCGTCGGCCTTCCAGGTGCCGTAGTCCTGGTGCCACTGCCAGACGTCGCCGTCGAAGGCGGCCTTTCCGTTGATCTTGAACTGGTGGATGTAGGTGCGGTCGCGCAGGAACTGCTCGGCCGGTTCGACGAAGCGCGGATGATGGACCAGCGCCTCGAACACCGGATGGTATTTGTGCACGGCGAAGGCGGTGCGCACCACGTCGCCGGTCTTCTCGCGCACGTTCTCCTCGCGGCGCTGCGCGAACACTTCGGGGATCGAGGTCTTGAGGATCTGCGTCTCCTCGGGCGAGAAGTAGTCGGGGAAGAACAGGTAGCCTTCCTCGTCGAAGCGCTTGAGCTGCTCGGGGGTGAGCTTCATGGCGGTTCCTCCTGGCTGGCTTGTTTTAGCGCGGCGTTCAGGCCGCGCGGGAAATCACGACTTTCAGGCGTCCCGTGAGAATATCGGCCATCTGCTCGGCATGGCCGCGGCAGAGCGCTTCGGCCTCGCTCGCCTGGCCGGCCTCGAGCGCGCGCAGGATGCCTTCATGTTCGTCCCATACGCTGACCCTAAGGTCGCTTTCGCTCAGCGCGGCCGCCATCACGCGGCGCAGATGCTGCCAGTGCGGCTGGGCGGTTTCGCCGATCACCGGGTTGCCCGAGGCCTCGTAGACGAAGAGATGGAAATCGATGTCGGCTTCGATGACCGCGGGAACGCTGCCGCTGGCCACCGCGCGGCGCCCGACATCGAGCAGCAACCGGCCGCGCTGCACGAGGTGGGGCGTGTAGTGCGCCGCCGCCAGCCGCGCCGCCGCCCCGTCGAGGGCGGCCCGCACGACATAGAGATTGCGCGCCTGCTGGACGTCGAGCGGCGCCACGCAGACGCCTTTGCGGCCCGATTCGATCAAGAAGCCCTCGCGCCGCAGCAGCATCATCGCCTGCAGCACCGGCTGGCGGGACACGCCGAACTGCTGGGCGAGCTCTTCCTGGGTGATGCGGGCCCCGGATTTCAGTTCGCCCGAGCAGATGGCATCGAGCACGGCGTCGTGGACGCGTTCGGAAAGGTCGGGTTCAGGCAGGAAAGGGCGCATGTCTGTATACAGAACACAGAGTGCCGGGAGTCAACCGCCTAGCGGATTTCCAGCCCTTTGGCAGCGAGAACCGGCAATGCACGATCGGGATAGTCGGTGATCAGGCCGTCGACCCCCATGTCGATCAAGCGGGTCATTTCGGCCGGATTGTTCACTGTCCAGGGCAGCGCTTTCAACCCAAGTGCCTGGGCTTCCTTGATGTTTTCAGCCGTGACATTGCGCCAGAACGGCGACCAGACGGCGCAGCCCGCTGCCTTCGCCAGCCGCGGCACCGAGCCGCCGTGGTTGGCCAGATCGAGCCCGGCCAGCCAGGGCGAGGGCCGGCCGCTCGTCCGGCCGACCGTGTCCATGCCGTTGCTCTCGATCGAGAGGCAGCTGGTGGCGATCTCGGGCGCGAGGCGGCGCGCCTCGATCAGCCCGCGCCAGTCGAACGACTGGATCGTGCTGCGCCCGCCTGCCTTGCCCAGCCGGATCGCATCGACGGCCAATTGCGCGAAGCGGTTGGGATCGACGGTGAGGTCGGGCTTGGTCGGATCGGTCTTGATCTCGATGTTGAAGCGCACATTCGGACCCGCTGCCGCAAAGAGCTCCGCCAAGGTGGGGAAGCGTTCGCCGTCGACCGGCTTCTGCTCGGGAAACTGCTGCGCGTACCTGGTTGCGGGATTGAGCCGGCCGATATCGTAGCGCTTGAGCTCGGCCAGGGTGAGCGAATGGATCGGGACACCAGCGACGATCCATTTTCCATCGGGTCCACGCACCAGGTCGGGATTGAGCATCGGGTCGTGGCTGATGACCACGACGTCGTCCTTGGTGATGGCAAGATCGGTCTCCAGCGTGGTGACGCCCAGCGCGACGGCGGTGCGGAAGGCCGCCAGCGTGTTTTCAGGCGCAAGGCCCCGCGTTCCGCGATGGCCCTGCAGGTCGAAGGCGGCCGCGGCCACGAGGCTAGCCGCCCAGATTGCGCAGGCGAGCGATACGGTCGGCAATGTCGGGATGCGTGGCCAGCAACGCCGACGATTTGCTGGTGAAGGTCTGCACCGGATTGACGATGAAGAGATGCTGCGTGGCACGACTCACTCCGGGAAAGGGCGCCGCTTTGTCGGCGAGCTTGCCGAGGGCCGAGATGAGACCGTTGGGATTGCGGGTGAACTGCACCGACGTCGCATCGGCAAGATACTCGCGCTGGCGCGACACCGCCATCTGCACGGCCTTGGCGGCCAGCGGGGCGAAGATCGCCACGACGATCAGCAGGATGATCAGCAATCCGGCGCCCGAGCCCTTCTTGTCGCTGCTGCTGTTGCTGCTGCGGCCCGATCCGCCCCAGGCCATGGTGCGCAGCAGCATGTCGCAGACCAGCGCGATCAGGCCGACGGTGACGCCCACGATCACCATGTAGCGCGTATCGAGGTTGGCGAGATGGGCCATCTCGTGCGCCACCACGCCCTGCAGCTCGTCGCGGCTCATCGTATCCAAGAGGCCGCGCGTCACGACGATGGTGCCGTGCCCTATCTTGTTTCCGGTGGCGAAGGCATTGAGCGCGTCGGTCTCCAGGATCATCACCTTGGGCATCGGCACGCCGGCGGCGATCGCCATCTCCTCGACCACGTTGTAGACCTGCGGCGCGTCCGCCTTGTCGATCTCCCGGGCGTTCGCCATGGCGAGCACCATCTTGTCGCCGAAGGCGAGCGAGATCATGCTCCAGCCGACGCTGACGACGGCCATCAGCGCGGCGGCGAACAAGCCCAGCCTGCTCCATAACGGCACCGCGTCGGAGGCCTCGCCTTCCAGCAGCCAGCCGATCACGTAGCCAACGATCGCGGCGAGCGCCGTCAGGACGATCAGCAGCAGCAGCGTGTTGCGCCGGTTGACCCGTTGGGCCGCGACGAAATCGGTGGTGGCGCTCATGCGCGCTTGCTCATTCGATTCAGAGGCTCAGCGCAGCGCCACCTTGGGCACCTCGCGCTCGGTCTCGGGCATGTTGAAGAGCTCGATCGGACCGAAGCCAAGAGAGGCCGCCGCCAGCACCGCCGGGAAGCTCTGGCGGCGGGTGTTATAGGCGTTGACCGAGTCGTTGTAGAACTGGCGCGAGAAGGCGATCTTGTTCTCGGTCGCGGTCAGCTCTTCCTGCAACTGCTTGACGTTGTCGTTGGCCTTGAGCTGCGGATAGGACTCGACCAGGGCAAAAAGGCCGCGCGTGGCCTGGCTGAGGGCCGCCTCGGCGGCGCCGGCCTGGACCGGCCCCGAAGCAGCGACGGCGTTGTTGCGCGCCTGGACCACCTTGGTGAGCGTCTCCTGCTCGTAGCCCATGGCGTCCTTCACGACCTGAACGAGATTGGGAATGAGATCGTGCCGGCGCTTGAGCTGGACGTCGATCTGGCTCCACGCGGTCTGCGCCTGATTGCGACCGCCGACCAGTCCGTTGTAGACGCTGATCGCCCACAGTCCGATCAGAACGATGACGCCGATGACAATCCAGAAAGTCATGCCCGGGCCTCCCTTGCCGCATCCGGGAGTTTAGTCATGATTGCGGCAACTCCGGGAGGATTAATCATGGATACGACCGCGTTCCTGAAGAAATTCTGCTCCGCCGTCGAACGCCGTGACGGCAAGGCGTTCGCCAGCCTGTTCACCGAGGACGGCGTTTACAACGACGTCTTCTACGGTGCCTTCAAAGGGCGTGAAAAAATCGCCGAAATGGTGAACGACTGGTTCCATCGCACGGCGCGCGACTTCCGCTGGGACATGCACCGGCCGGTGAGCGACGGCGAGATGCTCTACGCCTATTACACGTTCAGCTACGTCTCGAAGCTGCCCGAGGCCGATGGCAAGAGGGTGGGCTTCGAGGGCGTGTCGATGATGAAGCTCAGCGACGGCAAGATCGC
>Ga0210389_10000856_pt1 | contig 25661 bp, 17 predicted proteins | sample IncBWH28OmetaG_FD_160127 | JGI IMG/M metagenome (GOLD analysis project Ga0210389, IMG submission 160127) | Forest soil microbial communities from Barre Woods Harvard Forest LTER site, Petersham, Massachusetts, United States - Inc-BW-H-28-O ...
GGAACTCGACGGCAGAGTGCTGGTCTGAAAAGCCAGTGGATACGGTTCAATTCCGTGCCGAGCCACCAAACGTCAGGGAGTGGCCTGGCTAGTTGAAGGCGCACAGATTCGGGTAATCGGAGAAAGGAGGTCGCAAATGCCATTTTTTGTTTTGGTGATGTTCGTGAAAGTTATTTATGAGGCGATTCGTGTCTTTCGCAAGAAAAACCGTGCAGCGAAACCCGAACCACTGTGTGTAGGCTGCCTGCACGCACACGTGCAGTATGCCGCAAATGCGCGGTGTGCGATCTCATGTGCATACGGCGGGGCGGTACGTTCTATGAAATTGGACGTGCTGTACTGCACCGACTATCAGGCACGGAACGTGTCAGCGCGTAGTCGTGTCGTTGGTTTCGTACGCGAGATAGTACCAGCGGAGTGATGCTGGAGCCTGAATTTGATGTAGCGAGAAAACTTATGACCGAAAACACTTACAACGTAATCAAGCCCGACAACGGCGTACTAATCAAGGCCTGGACCAAGGGTGTCCCGCTTGAGGACGCCGCACGCCAGCAGCTTTTGAACGTCGCGCAGCTGCCGTTCATCTACAAGTGGGTGGCGGCGATGCCGGATGTGCATTGGGGTATCGGTGCGACGGTGGGTAGCGTGATTCCGACGCGTGGCGCGATCATTCCGGCGGCGGTCGGCGTGGACATTGGCTGCGGCATGATGGCCGTCAAGACTTCTCTGCACGCCAATCATCTGCCGGACAATCTGCACGGCATCCGCACGGCGATTGAGAAGGCGGTGCCGCACGGGCGTACCGACAACGGGGGCAAGAATGATCGCGGTGCCTGGAGCGATGCTCCGGCGCATCACTCAGACGTGTGGGCAAAGATGGAGCCGGTGTACAACGCGATCGTCGAGAAGTATCCCAAGCTTAACCATGTGCAGCGCATCAATCACCTGGGGACGCTGGGCACTGGGAACCATTTCATCGAGGTCTGCCTCGATGAAAGCGAGAACGTCTGGTTCCTGCTGCACTCGGGGTCGCGTGGCGTTGGCAATCGCTTCGGCACGTTTTTCATCGAGCTGGCAAAGAACGACATGCGTCAGTGGATGATCAACCTGCCGGACCAGGACCTCGCCTACCTGCCGCAGGGCACGGAGCACTTCGAGGACTACGTCCGCGCAGTGCACTGGGCGCAGGACTACGCGCTGGCCAATCGCGATCTGATGATGCAGAACATGATCGCGGCGGTGCAGGCGTCGGGAAATGTCCCGGCGTTCGAAGCTAATGTGGAAGTCGTAAGCTGCCATCACAACTACGTGACCTGGGAGCACCACTACGGCGAGAACGTGCTCATCACGCGTAAGGGAGCGGTGCGAGCGCGTGAGGGCGACATGGGAATTATTCCCGGCAGCATGGGAGCGCGTTCGTACATCGTGCGCGGCAAGGGTAATCCGGAGAGTTTCATGAGTTGTAGTCATGGAGCCGGACGCGCCATGTCGCGTACGGAAGCCAAGCGCCGCTTCACCTTGGACGACCATGCCAAGGCGACTGCCGGTGTGGAGTGTCGTAAGGACGCGGACGTTATCGACGAAACGCCGATGGCGTACAAGTCCATCGACGCCGTAATGGAAGCACAGCGCGACCTGGTGGATGTGGTACACACGTTGCGCCAGGTGGTATGCGTGAAGGGCTGAACAGGAGAGGGCTGCAAGGCCCTCTCTTCAGATCCGGGTGTAGGGTAGCGGCCACCCACATGTCTTGGGCACATGTCCACGCAGGTTCAACTCCTGCCACCCGGACCATTTCTATTCGTGTGCTGATTTGTGGTGCGGTAGTAGGGTAGGACAATACGAACGACTCATAAACGCAGGTGCAAACCCTATGGAAATCACGAATCTGTCTGCTGAACCCCTGGGGAAACTCCATTCCTGGCTCCCTCACGATCTTCAGGCGGAACAGCTTGTTTTTCTTCCGGACGCCTGCCCCGGTAAGTCTCCGCTTCCCACCGGCACCGCTGTCCTGACTCGGCAGGCGGACTGGCGTAAGTTCGCCGTGTCCGACTGCGGATGTGGGATGAGGCTCGTGCGATCCTCGGTGCAACCGAATGATCTTGATCAAGCTCGATGGGACAAAGTGGCCGATTCTCTTCGGGCAAACAAAGGAGCCTTGGGGGACCTGGGAGGCGGGAACCATTTCTTGGACGCGATAGTTCCATACGATGACGGTCCATTGCATTTTCTGATTCATACCGGATCGAGGAACGAGTCAGGACACGTGGACGATCTAATCGACAAGCCTAGCCAGTTTGATCAGGAGTTTGAACGTGTCGTGAATTGGGCGGCGGACAACCGCGCGGCCATTAACGAGAGGCTTGATTTGGTATTTGGCGCAACTGAAGTGCTTCTCGATCTGCCACACAACACATTTGAGCAGCTAGATGATGGCCGAGTGATCATTCGAAAAGGCTCTGTTCGACTTCTTCCCGGAGCTCTGTCGGTTCTCCCTTCGCACATGTCGGGAGATGTTGTTCTTGTACAGGCTAAGAAAAAGGTGCTGGAAATTCTGAGTTCCATGAGCCACGGGACGGGGCGGGCGATGTCGCGAAGCGACTGCAAACCTCTCGCTGATGCCTATGACTTCGCAGGTTTGCGCAAGTCAATCATGATTCCATCTGGAGTGGAAGACGCATCGTTACGCACGGACGGTCCATTCGCTTATCGCGACTTGGACGAGTGCATGGTGCTGATCCAGGACTACGTTGATGTGGTTCTGCGGTTTGGAGTCATCGGGTACATGGGACACCTATAGTCGGCACGCAAATGTTTTGGGCACATGTCCACGCAGGTTCAACTCCTGCCACCCGGACCATTTTTGTGTTTTCGATGCGAGACATGCGCGCCAAAGCTAAAGATTACGGACTCGTATAATTCGACCATGCTGCTGACGCTCACAACTACGCATAGCCCGGCAACGGACTTGGGCTATCTGCTTCACAAGAACCCGGCGAAATTGCATTCCTTCGAGCTGTCGTTTGGGAAAGCACATGTTTTCTACCCCGAAGCGACCGCGGAAAGGTGCACGGCTGCCTTGCTGCTCGATGTCGATCCGGTTGCATTGGTTCGCGGCAAGCGGGGTCAGCATGAGGGCGGAACTCTTGATCAGTATGTGAACGACCGGCCATATGTTCTCTCTTCTTTTCTTAGTGTCGCCATGGGCAGAGCTTTTGGGACAGCCATGTCTGGCCGCAGCAAGGGGAGGCAAGAACTGGCGGACCAAGCGATGCCGTTGACGGCCACCCTTACGGTCGTGTCTTGCCGCGCTGGTGAGGGGCTGATCCGCGAGCTATTCGAGCCCCTCGGGTACAGCGTAACTACCGAGCATCATCCGCTTGACGAGAAATTTCCAGAGTGGGGGGAGGGACCGTACTACTCTGTGACCTTGGCGGGGTCTTTCCGCTTGCAGGACCTGCTCAATCATATCTACGTGCTTGTTCCGGTGCTGGATGCCGAGAAGCACTACTGGATTGGCCAGGATGAGGTTGAGAAACTCTTGCGCAAAGGGGAAGGCTGGCTGGCGTCGCATCCACACAAAGAGGCGATCGTAAAGCGGTATCTTCCACGCCAGAGGCAGTTGGCAAGAGAAGCACTCGCGAGACTAGCGGAGGAAGACAACCCCGATCCTGACGCAACAGAGGAATCTCACTCTGAAGAAGAAACGAAAATGGAGGAACCGATTCGGCTCTGGCAGCAGCGCATGGGAGCAGTGGTCGCTGTGCTTCGATCCGTCGAGGCGAAGCGTGTCCTAGACCTTGGCTGCGGAGAAGGGAAACTTCTGCGAGCCCTGTTGGATGAGAAGTCACTGAACGAAATCGTAGGTATGGATGTTTCGTACTGGAGTCTTGAGATTGCGAGCCAACGTCTGCGACTCGATCGGATGCCCACGAAACAGAGGGAGCGACTGAAATTGATGCATGGTTCGCTGATGTATCGCGACAAGCGCCTGGCTGGGTACGACGCGGCCACGGTGGTGGAAGTCATTGAGCATCTGGATGCACCCCGGCTGGCGGCATTCGAGCGAGTTCTTTTCGAAGCGGCGCGTCCGAAAACGGTCATCGTGACGACGCCCAACTGCGAGTACAACGTGAAGTTTGAAACCCTGCCAGCGGGAAAGTTTCGTCATAAAGATCACCGTTTCGAATGGACTCGGGAGCAATTCCAGCAGTGGTCACGCCAAATTTCTGAACGGTTTGGATACGCAGTAAGGTTTCTGCCCGTAGGAGAAGAAGATCCGCAGGTCGGTGCGCCCACGCAAATGGGGGTCTTCAGCTCGTGACTATAACGATTCCTGAACTTTCCCTGGTCGTTCTCATTGGTCCTTCCGGCTGCGGCAAGTCGAGTTTCGCTCGGGCGCACTTCAAATCTACAGAGGTTCTCTCTTCAGACTTCTGTCGCGGCCTTGTGTCAGACGACGAGAATTCTCAAGAGGCGACAGATGATGCATTCGATGTCTTGCACTACGTCGCTCGCAAAAGGCTTGCTGCTGGCCGCCTGACCGTAGTTGACGCGACAAACGTCCAGCCCGAAGCGCGCGAGCCGCTAGTGGCGCTGGCTCGCGAGTTTCATGTCTTGCCGGTGGCGATCGTTCTGAACTTGCCAGAGAAGGTCTGCCACGAACGTAATCAGAGTCGGCCCGACCGTCAGTTCGGCCCTCACGTCATCAGAAACCAGTCCCAGCAACTGCGGCGTTCGCTTCGGGGGCTTGAACGTGAAGGCTTCCGTCATGTCTTCGTGCTGTCGAGTCCAGAGGAGGTCTCCTCGGTCACGATCGTACGACAACCGCTTTGGAATAACCTGAAACACGAGCATGGGCCGTTCGACATCATCGGGGACGTGCACGGTTGCTACGAAGAGTTGACCGCTTTGCTCGTTCAGATCGGTTACAAGATCAACGAAGGAGCGACCGCACCAAGTGTGACTCCGCCAGATGGACGCAGAGCGATTTTCGTTGGAGATCTGGTTGACCGCGGACCCAAGATTCCAGAAGTGCTGCGCCTGGTCATGAAAATGGTTGAAGACGGTACGGCGTTCTGCGTTCCTGGAAATCATGACATGAAGCTGATGCGGAAATTGAAGGGACGCGATGTACAGTTGACGCACGGATTGGCCGACTCCCTTGAACAGCTCGATAAGGAGACTCCTGAATTCAAGCAGACGGTCATCAAGTTTCTCGACGATCTGGTCAGCCACTATGTATTCGACGAAGGGAAACTCGTGGTGGCACACGCCGGCATGAGAGAGGAGATGCAGGGACGTGGCTCTGGCAAAGTGCGCGATTTTGCGCTCTATGGAGAGACCACCGGGGAGACGGACGAATACGGACTCCCAGTGCGCTACAACTGGGCGGCTGAGTATCGTGGCAAGGCGATGGTGGTTTATGGGCATACGCCGGTTGCCGAGCCGGAATGGCTGAACCGCACGATCAATATAGATACCGGGTGCGTGTTCGGCGGAAAACTGACTGCCCTGCGTTATCCCGAACGTGAACTGATGTCGGTGTCTGCTCTCCGAACCTATTACGAGTCGGCCAAGCCGTTCTTGTCCCCGGAGGAAATGGCACCAGCGTTGACTGCACAACAGCAACTGGATGACCTGCTCGACATCGAGGATGTCATCGGCAAGAGGATTGTCAACACGCGGTTGCACCGCAACATCACGATTCGAGAAGAGAATGCGATCACAGCCCTGGAGGTGATGAGCCGATTTGCAGTAAATCCAAAATGGCTCATCTATCTGCCACCCACGATGTCCCCATGTGAGACCAGTAAACGTGACGGACTCCTCGAACATCCTGAAGAAGCCTTTGCTTACTACCTGCACGAGGGTGTGCACAAGGTAGTCGGCCAACAGAAGCACATGGGATCGCGAGCGGTAGTCGTTGTCTGTCGTGACGCCGACGCTGCGCGCAAACGCTTTGGAATTATGGAAGGCGAGGCCGGAGTCTGCTACACACGGACGGGACGGCGGTTCTTCAATGACGCACCTCTGGAGTTGGAGTTTCTGGAAAAAGTCCGCAAGGCTGCAGAAGTGGCAGGCATTTGGGAAGAGCTGAAAACTGATTGGATCTGCCTGGACTGCGAATTGATGCCGTGGTCAGCCAAGGCACAAGAGTTGCTGCGACAGCAATATGCTCCAACCGGGGCGGCGGCCCGAGCGGCTTTGCCGGTGGCGATTGCTGCGTTGAGAGCGGGCGCGGAAAATCATGAAATTTCAGCGCTGGCAGAACAATACCAACAGCGCAAGCAAGTCGCAGATCTCTATGTCGAGGCTTACCGACGATACTGCTGGACGGTGCATTCTCTAGCCGACCTGAAACTGGCGCCTTTCCACCTGCTGGCCAGCGACGGTGCCGTTCACTCCGCGAAAGATCACCTGTGGCACATTGGGATGCTTGTGCGAATGTGTCAGGCCGATACTGGTCTACTACTGGCAACACCATTTCAAGTTGTGGACCTCACCGACAGAGCCGACCAGGATAAAGGAATCAGATGGTGGGAAGAACTGACGGCAAGTGGCGGCGAAGGCATGGTTGTGAAGCCGTCGGAGTTTGTGGCTAAAGGTCGGAAGGGATTGGTACAACCTGCCGTGAAAGTCCGTGGGCGAGAATACTTGAGAATCATTTATGGCCCGGAATACACGCTTCCCGAGAACTTGCTGCGCCTAAAGAGCAGAGGTCTGGGCGCAAAGCGTTCGCTCGCGCTTCGGGAGTTTGCTTTGGGGTTGGAAGCGTTGGAGCGGTTTGTTCACCAAGAACCACTGCGCCGAGTTCATGAGTGTGTCTTCGGAGTGCTTGCGCTGGAGAGCGAACCCGTAGATCCGAGACTGTAGTTTACGCGCCGCAAATGGCTAGCGGCCACTGAGCCCTAGGGCATTTTCTCTTTCTTTCATTGCGATATTAGCGTAGAAGAATAGGTTCTACTCTGGCCACCGAGGTTCCAAACGTGCATTCGCTGCTGCGTCTTCAGACATTCTTGATCGTTGTTGTTCTTTCAATCGGCACCCGATTGAGCGCTACAGATGCTTGGGACAGCCCAGCTTTCACGACGGATGCGGCAATTCTGCGGCAGGCAGCCCAGGCAGTCCAGGCAGGAAAACATAGTGAAGCCACCGTACTGTTGAACGAGCTGCATTTCAAGTTCGACGAAAACGGCAAGATGCTAGAGACCCGCCACTTGATCTACCGGATCGAAAATCAAGATGGTGTAAAAGATTGGGCTGAGACCAGTGGCCGATGGGAGGCGTGGCATCAGGACAAACCGGAGATTAAGGCTCGGGTCATCACGGCCGAAGGCGCTATCCACTGGCTCGATCCAAAGACTCTGAATGACTTCCCCGTGCACGAGGATGCACCAGATGTTTACAGCGATGAGCGAAAGTATGGCGGACCGTTACCAGCAGTTGCTCCTGGCTCAATTGTCGAGGAGGAAGTGTCGGTCCGCGATACGGCTCCCCTTTTTGCTGCGGGAACAGTTCACAGGTGGATATTTGGTTGGAATGTTCCTGTAAACAAGACTCGTGTCGTTCTCATACATCCTGTCTCACTTCCCATCCAGTACGAAGTGCACTTGCTGCCAGAGGCAACCGTTGGGAAGTCAACGAACGGCGGCCTGGAGACAATTACTGTTCAGCAAGGGCCATTGCCTGCCTACACGGAAGAGATAAACCACGTTCCAGCCGATCTCGTTTTGTACCCGGAAATCGAGTTTTCGACCGGCACCTCATGGCATCAGGTTGCTTCCGAGTATGCGCGTCTATCGAATGACAAACTACGGTCGGAGGACGTTCAGACACTGATTTCTGAGATCAAGGCGAAGAATGGAACTCGCAGCGACCTGATTCACGGCATTGTCGGCACCTTGCACAAAAACGTTCGTTACACAGGGATAGAGTTTGGGGAATCTAGTTTAATCCCGCAGTTTCCATCCGAGACTCTGAAGCGCGGGTACGGCGATTGCAAAGACAAGGCCACGCTGCTGGTCACAATGCTTCGGAGTGCAGGAATTCCTGCGAGTCTAGCTCTTCTCAATACTGCGCCAGGACGAGAGCTTAATACTCGTCTACCTGGTATGGGGATGTTTGACCACGCCATCGTATATGTTCCCGCGTCTGGTGCCGATTCGGATCTTTGGGTTGACGCCACTGCCCAATACTCTCAAGTGGGGATGCTGCCATGGATGGACTACGGGCGTTGGGCCCTCATCGTTGATGAGAAGACCGAAGTGCTGAAGAAGACTCCTGACATTACATCAGCAGGAAATGTGCACCGGGAATCGCGAGAGGTTACGCTCGCCGATTACGGATTGGCAACTTTTGTGGAAACCGATGAGGAGATTGGCCCGGATGAAGCTGACTATCGCGAATACTACAGTGGCGATAGCAAGCAAGTCAGGGAGGCCAGTGAAACCTATGTAAAAGACATGTATTTAGCTGATTCGCTCACCTCCTTAGAGCATGACGATTTATCTGACTTGGAGAAACCAGCTTCAATCCGGTTCGTGAGCAAGGGGAAGCGCGGGAATACCGATCTGACTACGGCCCTCGTGGCCATCCGCGTTGAGTCTCTCTTCGACCGTCTTCCCAAGTACTTTAGGACCAAAGAGAACGACGAGACGACTGAAGGAGAAGACTCGGAGAGGCCAAAACCACGGACGACCGATTGGTTGATAACACCTTTCACCACCGAATGGCACTACAAGGTAACAGCGCCACTCGGTTTCAAGCTGCGGGCGCTTCCTTCAGATAAGGACGAGAAGGTAGACACTCTGAGCTTCACTCAAAAGTACTCGACCAACTCCGAGGGCAGCATTGTGGAAGCGTTCCTCCGAGTCGAGAATACAAACACCAGAATGACGGTGCAGCAAGCCAAGGATCTGCGCGAGGCGGTGCTGAAAGCGCGCGCTGTCGATCCCATCTTCGTCACATTCGACAATGTCGGACACTCGCTCATTTCCTCCGGCAAGATCAAAGAGGGGCTGGCCGCTTATCGTGAGGTCGCAGCCCAGCGCCCCAAGGAGGCTTTGCACAAGGTGCAACTTGCTCAGGCGCTGATCACGGCCGGACTGGGAGAGCAAGCCCGCCGCGTGGCCTCGGAGAGTACTGCCCTTGAACCCAACTCGGCATTGGCACAAAGCACTCTCGGAATGGTTTTGAAACATGATCTGATCGGCCGCGTTCTGAAAAAGGGGATGGACTATGACGGGGCGATCGCCGCATACCGAAAGGCCATCGCGCTCGATCCGAAGGATAAAGAGACGCGCGCAAACCTCGCCCTTTTGCTTGAGTACGACGCAGACGGAACCCGGTACGGCGAGAAAGCGCGGCTAAAGGAAGCGGTGGAAGTCTTGCGTGAATTGAAGAAGGTTGACGAAGAATACAGCCGCACCTACGACGACAATATTCTCTACGATCTCTGGTACGCGCACGACTACAAAGGTGTCGTCGACTACGCGACAACTCTGCCCGCCAGCGATGTTCGAAAAGGCCTCATGTTGGCGGCGATTTCCATCCAGCAAGGCTCAGATGCAGCGCTGAAGAGGTCGCTGGAGATCACAACAGACGACCAAAGCCGCAGCAAAGTATTGGCTAATGCTGGAGCGGTCCTGGTTCGAGTCAGAAAATATCCGGAAGCTGCTGCGTTAATAACCGAGGGAGCGCGGGGACAAAGCAACGAGAGTCAAATCACGCGAAGTGCAGCCATCTTCGCCACAACTAAACCGTATGACGCAACAGCCATCGATCCAGCCGACCCGCGCGGCGTTGTGCAGCAGTTATTTGGCCGGATGTTGAGTGGCCAGCTGACCCTTGAAGAGTTCAAGTCGATGATCTATATCGACCCGAAAGAATTAGACGAGACGCAGGACGAAAAGCAATTCCACGAGATGATGGCAGGACTCAAGTCGCAGATGGCGGCTACGGGACTTCCGCTCGTCACCATCGCTGATCTAGCAGTGTCCAACATGCATTACACGGTGGACGGCGATGACTCGCTCGGGTACAAGATCATCATCGAGAGCCCCGGAGCGGCTGCCCAGGACGTGTATGTCGTGAAGGATGGAGGGCGTTACAAAGCAGCTGCTTTTGCCGAGTCCGGCTCGAACATCGAAGAACTGGCTCCGCTCGCGCTTCAAGCCATCGAGAACAACAACCCGTCTGCTGCAAGGAAATGGCTGGATCGGGCACGGGACAAGATACATGTGAGCGGTGGCGACGATCCTCTCTCTGGTCAGCCTTTTCCTTACTTCTGGACCAAAGGACAAGACGCTGATGTCCCAACCATGCGTACCGCAAGCCTAGTGCTGCTCCGATCCAAAGCGGTCAACGAGCCGTATTTCGCCGCGCTGGATCAAGCGCGGAAGGCAGCGAAGACAGATCTCGACCGCAACCGACTGACGATGGTAATGGCATACGCCTACGCAGCCCAGGAGAAATGGGCCGACATGCTGCCGCTGACAGCAGAATTGCTAAAGGCCGTACCCACCTCGGTGCGTGCTTTCGAACTTGCTACGACAGCGTTTGCGGGACTGAAGCGGTTTGACGATTGGGATAGGCTCGTTCAAACTCGGATACAAGAGTATCCCGATGAGTTGGCCTACGTACGTTCGTCCGCGAGGCTGGCTGCTTATCGAGGGCAGTTCGGTAAGTCGAGGGACATTATTAAGGGAATCATTGACAAGGGACAGGCCACGGAGAGCGACCTGAATCTGTATGCTTGGTATGCGTTGCTTCTCCCCGGTCCGATCGAGCAGAGCGCGATTGACGTGGCGCAGCGTGCCAACGACCTGAGCAAGAACGCCAATTTTGCTATTCTCCATACCCTTGCCTGTGTCGATGCCCAAGCGGGGAAGACCAGTCAGGCACGCGATCTATTGCTGAAAGCCATGGATACACTACACCTGGAGGAGCCAAACTCGGAAGTATGGTTCGGGTTTGCTCTGATCGCGGAGCAATACGGCGTTCTCGATGCGGCCGAGAAAATGTACTCCCGCGTAGAGAAGCCCAAGGTGGACTATCCCGGTACCTCTTACGTCATAGCGCAACAACATCTGACAATGCTGCGAGGTAGTGCGAACAACTCGGCGAAGGCCGTTGGCCAGTAGCAGTGGACCACCGATTTCCGACCATGCACAGTTGGTCAAGAATACTGGTGCCAGCGGAGAGATTCGAACTCTCAGACACCTGTTTCTAAGACAGGCTGCTATTCCAATTCGCACACGCTGGCACTCTGGTGCACAGGGGAGGATTTGAACCTCCGCGTCCCACTAGGGGAGACCGGGTTACAGCCGGTCCGTTTCGGCCGGGCTCACGCACCTGTGCAAACTTGGCGGAAGGTAGACGAATCGAACGCCCATCGCTCATCACGATGCCCTGGTTTTCAGGACCAGTTGCCGGCCATTCAGCAGTACCTTCCGCATGGCGGAGAGTACGGGAGTTGACCCCGTTAGCCTCTTGCGAGAGCCCTTGTTTAGCAGACAAGTGCCTTACCGTCCGGCCCACTCTCCGTTTGAGTGTCAAAGAACTAGGGAATTCTGGTAGGCCCGGTGGGAGTTGAACAGTTGAACCCACAAAAGGGCTGCTCTTGAGGCAGTTGCGTATGCCAGTTCCGCCACGGGCCTGAAGCTAGAAATTGTGCAGGAGTTAGTAACTCAGTCGGGATAGACTGAGTCGTAATGACGATCGAAATTGAAGCAGGCGCTTCACAAAATCAATCTAGCATGAAACCGTTGGTAGTGCACGCGTTTTTCGACGGCCAGCCTTGGAACGGCAGGCTATCCACGACTGATGTAGATTTGTCGTGGTGGGGGCCGTCCTGGAAGAAACCAATTCGTTTTCCAAAGAGAGACACCATCCCTAAGCCTTCGGCTTAGGGAGATGCCATGCGCCCGTGCTGATTCGGATGTTCTTCGCACAAGCTCGAACAGGGTTCGAGCCCGTTCGGCCTGTGTCCCAAACGTGTGCGAATCAAATCCGGATGCCTCCTAGACGACCTTCGTCGAGATGCACGGTACCTTTAATAAGCGAGCTCGTTATTAAAGGATAGTAGCAATATCTCTTAATAGCGAAGTTTATGGAAACTCCGGCGGACGCGCCGTCGGCGCCCAGGCCTCATGGTTCGCCACCGACTCCGTGGCCACAAGTCCACCGCAGCAGGAGTGTAGGCACCGCCGAGTTGGTGTTTTTGTATGATTGTGCTTTCAGCATAACGAGAATGCTTGGGATCACGCCAGACGATATCGCGCTATTGAACGACACCGACCTTCGCACCCTCATTGGTCTGCTTTGCGAGGCAGAGCTTAGGAAGCGGGGATTGTCTGCCGCAGCGGTAACGTGGAGTGGCAATCAGAACTCGGCGGATGGAGGCCTAGACGTTCGCGTAGCCCTCGGGGACGACGTAACGATCGCAGGCTTCGTACCGCGCCCGCACACTGGCTTTCAGGTAAAAAAGAGCCCCATGCCTCGCAACGAAATTCTCGATGAAATGCGGCCGGAAGATGTTTTGCGGCCGATCATTCGAGACCTGGCGAATCGATCGGGCGCGTACATCATTGTGAGTGCGGAATCAACCTCGGAAACGACTCTTCGAAACAGACGCGACGCTATGCGAGAGGCTGTGCGTGATCTTCCGAACGCAAAGGACCTTGCACTAGATTTCTACGACCGAGGGCGTGTAGCGAGTTGGGTTCGCGACCATGCAGGCATGGTTCTCTGGGTCAGGAGCAAAATCGGGCGCGCACTGCCGGGGTGGCGCCCGTACGAGGCGTGGGCTTATGCGCCTGATGGTGTCAGCGGAGAATACCTGCTCGACGATGCGGTCCGCGTCCGTACTGACACTGATGCGACAGAGCCCGGCCTATCAGCGGTGGTAGGCATTCAACGTGTTCGTGATGGGCTGCGTCACGCTGGTGGGGTAGTCCGTCTCGTCGGATTATCAGGAGTGGGAAAAACGAGATTTGTCCAAGCCCTTTTTGAGGGCCGGGTGGGGGAGTCAAGCCTTGATCCAGCTTTGGCGCTTTACGCAGATGTCGCCGATGGACCCGACCCGTCTCCCGCAACTCTTGTTCAGAATCTCATTGCGTCACGCTCGCGGGCCATTGTCGTGGTGGACAACTGCCCGCCTGATCTTCACCGGCGCGTCTCCGATCTGTGCCGGGCACCCGAAAGCACTGTGAGCGTGATTACTGTCGAGTACGACATTCGCGAAGACCAGCCCGAGGGAACCGAGGTTTTCGAGCTGGATGTGTCCTCGGAAGCTTTGATCGAAAAACTGTTGAAGCACCGATTTCCCTATCTGTCGTGGATTGACCTTCACACCATTGCGCAGTTTTCGGGCGGAAACGCAAGAATCGCGATCGCCTTAGCCGAGACTGTTCACCGCGATGAAACGATTGCTGGGATGTCCGACCAGAATCTCTTCAAACGATTGTTCGAGCAGCGTAATGCACCGAATGAGTCTCTATTGGTTGCCGCACAAGGTCTGTCGCTTGTGTACTCGTTTCACGGAGAAGACGCTTCCGACGGTGACGAAGCGGAACTTTCTCACCTGGGAGCGGTGCTAGGGAAGACCGCACAAGAAATGTTTCAGAGTGCCGTTGAACTGGGGCGTCGCCGCCTAGTCCAGCGTCGAGCCGTCTGGCGTGCCGTTCTTCCCCAAGCAATCGCGAATCGCCTAGCTGCCCGAGCACTCCAAGACATCCCAGCCGCCTTAATCCAAAAACACCTGGTCAACGAAGCGCCCGAAAGACTTCTAAGATCTTTTTCCAGAAGACTCGGGTATCTCGACGGCTCCCCCGAGGCAAAGCAAATCGCTAGGGGTTGGCTTGGCCCAGGCGGGTTGTTGGCAAATGTGCTAAACCTCAACGAACTGAGCGAAAGTATGTTCAGAAACATAGCGCCGTTAGACGCTGATGCCACGTTATCGGCGCTCGAACAAGCTGTGCTGGGGTCCACTGATGACGAATCTGCGAAAAAATGCGCCCGCTACGTGCAACTGCTGATATCCCTTGCCTACGAGCCCGAACATTTCGAAAGAGCCGTTGCGCTGCTCGCCAAGGCTGCCATTACCAGCGCAGAAGGCTCACGGGAATCTATCCGCCAAAATGGAAACGATGCAGCGAAAGCGCTCGGCTCTCTTTTCCTAATTCAACTGTCAGGCACTCACGCATCTCTGGAGCAGAGGGAGTCGGTGATTCGGTCATTACTAATCTCAGCCGACCCCGCCGAACGCGAATTGGGCCTGAGGGCCCTCGACGCTGCTCTAACCGCGTGGAATTTCGGCCCCGTACTAAGCTTCGGATTTGGATCGAGGTCACGAGATTTTGGCTACTGGCCTGCGACTAGGGAGGCAGTGATCAAGTGGTTCAGTCGATTCCTAAAGTTGGCCGAGGAATTGGCATGCTCTAGTTACTCCGAGGCTCAACGCGTGCGGACCATCATCGCGGATAAGTTTCGTGGCCTCTGGACAGGAGCACAAATGTATGAGGACTTGGAGCGTCTCTGTACCTCGATCGCGAAAAAGGTCTTTTGGGCGGAAGGATGGAGCGCCGTACGGGAAACAGCTTATTACGACTCTAAGGGCTTCACCCCCGATGTGACTGCGCATCTCGCCCGGATCGAGGCGATTCTTCAGCCGCGGGGGACAATCCAGCGTGTGCGTTCTATCGTTTTGGGAAACTCCGGGTCAGTCGTTGGGATCCCGTTGGTCAGCAACCGCGACGAGGGCGTCGAGTCCGGGTGGTCTCGACTGCAGGACAGCGCCTACGAGCTCGGCATGAGTGTGGCGGCAGATAGTGGCGCGCTCACAGAGCTTCTTCCAGAATTGGTCCGCACGAGGAGTGATCAAATTTGGAACTTTGGGCGCGGGCTGGCGCAGGGCGCCGAGAATCCGTCCAATATCTGGAGGCAGTTGGTTGCTCAACTGCAACCAGTTCCTGTGGAAGGTGGGACCACAGGAGTTTTCTGCGGATTCTTGAACGGTCTCCATCAAAGAGATCCAGCGCTTGCGAGTTCCATGCTCGATGATGCCATCAACGACGATGCTCTCGCGCAATGCTATCCCGCTTTGGAAGCGGCGATCGGAACGATTGAAGAATCCGGGCTTCGGCGCCTGATTCGCTCACTTGAGCTTGGTAAGGCTCCAACTCACGTATATCGCACGCTACAGGGAGGTGGAGTAACGCATCGCCTCGGCGGTTCGGAGTTTAATGAGTTGTTGTTAAGAATTTCGGATCGGGACGATGGCGTTGACATCGCGATAGAAATTCTCATCATGAGGCTTTCTTTTGGTCGAGAAAGCAGCACGCCCGACGAACTCGTCGAAATTGGATGTGAGCTTTTCCGCCGCCTTAGAGTGACCGGAAGCACAGATTCTAACCTAGCGTATGGGCTGCAGATCGTCGGAAGAAACTGCTTACTCGGAGAAAAGGGTGCTGCGACTGTTCGCGAGGTTTGCAACAATCTGCGCGATGCCATTTCGAGATCCGAGGCATCTGCGTACGGGCACCGTGAATTTCTGCAAATTCTTTTCAGCACACAGCCTCTGGCTGTTCTGCAATCCCTGTGCAGCGGTGACGCAGCAATGGTGAAGATCGGAATCAGCGTTTTGGAGAATGCTGACCTGTTGCACCCGCATGCTTTCGACGTGATCCCGGAGGAGGAGCTTCTTCGATGGTGCAACGAATTGCCCGATGTCCGATATCCGATTGCCGCTTCGGGCATAGCTGCGATTAGGCAGGATAAGGATGGCCCACACTGGACGGACATTGCACTCAAGATTCTGGAGAAATCTCCCGACCGCGTCCGAGTACTCCAAAAATTCATCCGGCAATTCAGCCTGCCGGGTTGGGATTTATCTCGAGCTGCGGAAGTCCAGGCAAACTTGCAACTTCTCGATGACTTTGCTGGCCACCCCGATCCCAAGCTCGCCAACTTCGCTAAAAGCGAGAAATCGAGACTATCGCAGGCGATCGCCGAGGCGAGGAAGGTACGGCCTCCGATCTACATGGAGCGGGACGAAGGCAGCTTTGAGTAAGTCTACGATGCCGTCGGGTAGAGCTGTCCCTTTTGAACCCAGACGTGTGCTGCCACAGTCTTGTGATCAGTGCGATGTGAACAATGTCGGGACCTTGGCGAGGTGTTGGCCGGCAAGACTGCAATTCATCGAGCCGATAAGAGTTCAACGACAAATTGGCCTAGGTCCAGTGCCTCAACTCCTTTAGCAATCGCCGACGTAGGCACTTGTAGGCGCGACTTCCGATGAACCACCATTAGTCTTCCGGCTCGTTTTTTCAGCGCCCGCTGAAGAGAAGTTAAGGGCGATGCCATAGGCGGTCGGACAGTCTTGGAGGACTTCGCTTCTACCAGCCACAACTTTGCGTTAGGGCGTGGGACAAGAAAGTCGACCTCCAGCCCCTGCTGATCACGGAAATAGTAGAGCTCCTTGCGCATCCCACGGTCGGCCTGACTCTTGGCTATTTCGGCTGCCACGAAGCCTTCGAATAAAGCTCCAAGGAATGGCGAGCGTTCCAGTTCAGCCACCGATGTCAAACCGAGCAGATAGCAGGCGAGGCCGGAGTCCCCCAAATAGACTTTCGGAGACTTAATCAGCCTCTTCCCGAGGTTTTCGAAATAGGGTGGCACCAGAATGACCTGGCCGGTCACTTCAAGAATGTGCAACCAGTCGCCAATCGTGGGCACAGTGACGCCGAGCGGCGCAGCCAGGTCCGTCTTGTTCAGAATCTGGCCGTGTCGGCTCGCTAAAAGCGCCAAGAAACGACGAAACGTCGCCAGGTCGCGCACGTTTGTGATCGCTCGAACGTCTCTTTCTAGATAAGTTTGCAAGTAGGAAGCAAACCAAAGGCTACGAGCCTTGGGCCGAGCGAGCACCTCTGGGAATCCTCCGTGCAGCAAATTTACCTTCTCGGTTTCCGAAAGACTAAAAGGCAGAAGCTGAAGAATGGCAGCACGGCCCGCCATCGATTCGCTAATGCCTTGCATCAGTGGGGCTTCCTGAGAGCCGGTGAACAGCCACTGCCCCATCCGGCTCCGGCCCGTATCGATGACGGTACGAACATACGCAAGTAATTCGGGCGTGTTTTGAATCTCGTCGAAGACCACCGGAGGACGGAGTGCCTCTAGGAATGCGCGAGGGTCGCTGCGTACGCGAGCCTGAATATCAGGGTCTTCGAGCAGTACATACTGGGCTTTAGGAAACAGTTTGCGCAGAAGAGTGGTCTTACCCGCACGGCGGGGTCCGGTGACAACAACTGCAGGAAAGTGTCGCGCGGCATCCTGCACGACTGTTGCCAATCTTCTCTGGATATATCGCACATGAGAAATATAAACTAGTACTTTAAATTACTCAATACTACATTTAATGCTTCTTTTTGTGCTCGCCAGGAGCCACGATCATCGGCGCCTCCTGCGGGGGTCCTGCGTTTGTAGTCTCGCATGGCGCTTGTCTTGCGTTCGCAAACCATGAGCCCAAGACGAATCCCAGCGCTAATGCGGCACTCGCAACAACTGGCAGCCATGTTGCCCAGACCTGTTTTGCCAGTCTGACGATGAAGCGTTCCATCTGTTCGGCACGAGTCGCCATGATTCGCAGGAGTGAGTCATTGGCACTTTTGGTTCTCGCAATTACCCCGATGTCGGGATGCGCCACTTCACGGAGCACGTTCAGCAATTGCTTCTGAACGGAGTTCAATTCTGCGCAGGATTGAGAAAGAGCTGAACCGGTATCTGGGAGGCCTGACCTCTGAAAGCACTGCCGCAAAGTCTCGCTCAGCAACTTCGCAATTCTGGGTGGGTCTAGCCCTGTTTCCAATTCCTTCGGCAATTCAGTGAGGCGTGATTCGAGTCGTGTTGTGTAGGCTTCCATCCGCTTTTCGACACCACGGGCTTGCGACGCCGAGCTTTCCAGAATCGACCGTAGCTCCTTGCGTTCGGCAGCAATGGCAGCGGGCGTCTCTCGCGCGAGGAGCGCGAGGACGCCCATCGCTTCCAGTATCCTGAGCATCTCATCGTTGGGGCTGAGCGTACGCGTGTGCGCGATGACTCTGTAGTACTCTGTCAGACGTTCCTCGGGCACTAAGCCTGCCAGTTCATCGGATAGCGTTGAGGTTTCGGCCTGCGTTTCGGCAGTCGCCACGAATTCCTGATCACTCATGGCAGAAACATCTCCTTTGCCCGATCGAATTCAGAAAAGAGACGCCGGCGATAGCTCTCCGCGCGCATTACGATCGAGGCACGCTTCAATTCATCGACCGAATTCTGCCGCGTGGCAACCTGCCCCAGCCGTACTCCGTGCTGCCGCGCTGGATTCTCCAATTCGGCGAGACGAAATTCCATCCGAACCACATTTGGTGACAGAGAGTCCCTAAACCGAATTGCCTGTTCGGCCGAATCCCAGTAGCTGAAGTTTGACTGCGGGCTTGTCGCGTTCTGGACGACAACGTACTGGACACGATCCTGAAGGCGGTTTGCCCAGGCAAGCACGCTTTCGACGCTGGCCGGGTCTGGCGTGATGACGCCGACAGCGGTGAACCGCGCGCCGGTGGCGGCAACATCTTCATACATGGCGTCGAACCAATCGCTGGCCACCTGGCCGGACCCCGCTCCCATATCAGCAAGGATGATCGAAACTCCCGATTCGAGATGGTCGATGAAAGTATCGAGGCCGGCCGGCGTGGAGCCGATGAATTCTGTTGGGGTTCCTGAAAGGACTGAGGCGACCATCTGAAGGCTGGAAGAAATCATCAGGTGTGGCTTGCCCAGGAGAGTTGCACGTGCAACTTTGCCAACTAGAAACGCACGAGCCAACACTTCGAGAATTGAGGCGTATCTCCGCGTTTGTTTTACCCCTGATTATCTTGTCCACATCGTTTTCGGCCCGCGACTACTTCAACGAATGCTTTCTCAGAAATGCGTCGTGGCGACCCTCACTCCGCGCGTGTCTCGGTAATCGATGGCATTGATATCCGGTTCTCGCGACTCTCGACCGCTCAAGGACTATCCCAAACCAGAGTTGCTCAAATCGTTCAAGACGATCAAGGATTCATGTGGTTCGGGACTCAATATGGTCTTGACCGTTACGACGGATATGAATTCAAAGTATTCACACATGATCCAGCGCGCGAGGGTAGCCGATGGGGAGAACCTTGAGGAGTTTGATCGTGCGAGTGGAAAAGTCCTGTCACAAGTCCGCCTAAGTGAAGGGATCAAAGATGTTTCGTTCTATGAGGATCATCGCGGCGTTTTGTGGGTTACGTATATCACAAGTTCCAGTGGAAGCGGATTTGAATTCAGTGTTGTCGTAGAGGGGGACGTGTGCAACCTTAACCCGCTGGTCCGAGATGAAGCATATTGGATCGGACACGAGGCGCTAGTAAATGCGCTGCACCATGCGGGTGCAAAACGCATTGAAGTTGAAATTGCATACGACCCCTTGCACTTGCGTTTGCGGTTTCGTGATGACGGTTCTGGTATCGATCCTAAGATTATCGAGGCTGGCGGCAAACCTGGTCACTGGGGAATGCGAGGAATGCGGGAACGCGCCGCGAAAATCGGCGCGCACTTGGAAACATGGAGCCGGCCCGGAGCTGGGACTGAGCTAGAATTGAAGATTCCCGGATCCGTTGCCTACAACGCTCAGGGGAACGGTTCGCTGTGGCGACAGTGCTTCCGAGAAGCAACTGACGGCATCTCGGCCCAAATTTACTGCATGACATCAACAATAGTGTGCAAGTCAATGATAATGAGTAAGTTATGTGTTGAGGTATGCCCACACAAGCCTGTCTATCGTACAATTATCGTGCAATTTTGTTGTTGAAAAGCCGTTGACTCTTGCGGAAAAAGTCTTGCCCACGCGTCGACGAAGAGTCGACAATGCAGGACCTAACTTCGGTAGAAACGGTTCCAGTTCTTCACGCGGGTTCGAGTCCCGTCGGTCCCGCCAGTATTTTCGATTACTTCTCACGCTTCTCGGTACCCGTGAATTCCTTAACGACCTGAGTGCATTTCCAGGCTTCGATCCGTTCGCGCGCATCCGTGGTGTCGCATTGAACTAGAAGTTAAGTTTCAAAGCCACTTTACCCGATGCGGGGGGCGCTGCTTTCAGAACGTTCCCGGCAAGACCATCTGGCTTCACTCCGGCGATGCGCTTGTTGTGCATCGCCTCAGGATAGTCGCGTCGTGATCCTGGAATACGAAGTGCATGGAAGAATTCTCTCTAGTGGTCCACGCTACGAGAACAGGCTCATCTCGGTCGTCACGATTGAGAATAGAAAGATCGCCCATTTGGAGAGACTACATGGATTCTTTAGCTGATGGACCGCGACTTCGGCAGCGTTAAAGAACGCGGTCGATTTCCTTTGTCGAGCTAAACAGGGAAGTGCGACAGGAGCGCGATTATGTCAGGCGACGCAGCTCTGGCGAGCGTAATCACATGGATTTTTAGTGTCTGATATGATGTATACACATCAATAATGACAGGAAACGTTCCCAAACCGTGCGTATGCGCGAGCGTTCGTCGAGCGGCACGCCGCTTGGCTAGAACGTATGACAGCGCCCTCGCTGGATCAGGAATGAATGTCACGCAATTCGCAGTTATGCGTGCTGTCGAGAGGCATGAGAATGAACCGCTTTCCCGTGTTGCTGACGACCTTGCGATGGAACGAACCTCTCTGTATCGGGCCTTGGCGCTGCTGGAAAGAAATAACTGGATAAAACTGAAGTCAGGTCGGGATAACCGTTCCCGTTGCGCATCTATCTCCGGCCTCGGGCGCAAGGCCCTCGATAGGGCTCAGCCCGGCTGGGCGCACACTCAGTCGGCAATTGTTGAGAAGTTTGGGCGTGATCGATGGGCGCACCTCGTCACGGAAATGCAGCAGCTTTCCCAATGCGCCGCAGAGCTCGAACGGGGCGTGGCGAAGAGAGAAGCGAAGTGAACTCCGCGGAATCGCAGTTCGAGATGGGCCACAAAATACAGCGCAGTGATGCCGCGGGCGTGAAGCATCCGGCCAGCGCTGAATCGAAAGAAGGTCCGTGTACAAGAACCACATCGCAGGCAGAATCCCTATTAGCTGCGGAGAAGCGAACGCTAGAGATGATCGCCGATGGCGCGAGCCTAAAGGAAATACTGGACGATTTGTGCCATTCCATCGACGCTGTTGCTTCGCCGGTGATAGCAACAGTTTTGTTGATGGATGCCGACGGGGAACGCCTCTGGCATACCGCCGGCACCCTTGTCCCCCGTGAGTGGCTCCCAGTAGTCAGCCCACTGCCCATCTCTCCACACGCCGGCTGCTGCGGCGCCTCCGCGTTCTTGAAAGAGCGAGTCATCGTCGCTGACGTTGCAACCGACATAAATTGGCTTGATGAGTATCGAGAACTCGCCATCAAGAACGGGATTCGCGCGGCATGGTCCGAGCCGATTTTGACGAAGGATGGCGAAGTGCTTGGCACCTTTGCCCTCTACTCTTCGGAGTCGCGGATACCCACGAACGCCGAAATCGAACTCATCGAGGGTGCACGGCACATTGCACTGATTGCGATTGAGCGCCAACGATCACAGGCGGCCCTGGCGCTGGCGCTAGAAAAGATCAAGACGAACGAGGAGAGCCTGCGCCTGATCGTCGACAGTATTCCCGGCCAAATTGCCGTCATGACCGCGGGAGGTGAGGTCGAACTGGTCAACCGCCAAATCCTGGAATATTTCGGCAAGACGACCGAGGAATTGCAGAATTGGGCCACAAGCAACTCTTTTCATCCGGATGACATTCTTCGCACGATCGACGCCTGGAAGCGTGCGCTTGAAACTGGGCAACCGTTTGAGTTTGAGAATCGTGGCCGTCGGGCCGATGGCGTCTACCGCTGGTTCCACGTGCGAGCTCGTCCGCTGCGTGACGCCGAGGGTCGCATTGTCCGTTGGTATGTCTTGGCGACCGACATTGACGACCGCAAGCGCTCTGAAGGTGAATTAGGGAAGGCTTTCGAAGAAATCAAGCGGCTGAAAGACCGCCTTCACGACGAGAATGTAGCCCTCAGGGAGCAAATCGATCAGGTCTTCATGTTTGAAGAGATCGTGGGATCCTCTCCCGCCTTGAAAACTGTCCTTTCCAGTATTGTGAAAGTCGCGCCCACCGACTCCACCGTGCTGATTACGGGCGAAACCGGTACCGGCAAGGAACTCATTGCGCGTGCCATCCACAAGGGTTCGCGCCGCGCCGGCCACGCTTTTATCAGCGTGAATTGCGCGGCGATTCCTTCCTCGCTTATCGCCTCAGAATTGTTTGGCCACGAGAAGGGCGCCTTTACTGGTGCCCTGCAGCGGCGACAAGGTCGTTTTGAGTTAGCGCACTCCGGGACGATTTTTCTGGATGAAATCGGCGAGCTTCCCGCGGAAACTCAGCTGGCGTTGCTCCGAGTTCTCCAGGAGCGCCAATTTGAACGAGTTGGAGGGAGCCGCGTCATTCCCGTTGATGTTCGAGTAATTGCCGCCACGAACCGCGATTTAGAAGCCGCCATCGCGGCCGGTGTGTTCCGGAGCGACCTCTTTTACCGGCTGAATGTTTTCCCGATTGATGTGCCGCCTCTCCGGCAACGAACAAAAGACATTCCGATGCTGATCGAATACTTCGTGAAGCGCTATGCGGAGAAGGCGCGAAAGAAAATCAGCAAGATTGATAAGACTACGCTGACGCTTTGCCAGTCCTATTATTGGCCAGGCAATATTCGTGAGTTGCAAAATATCGTCGAGAGATCCGTTATTCTTTGCACTGGGGATACTTTTTGGATCGATGGGGCTTGGCTTTCAAGCCACAATGCACCTCGCCGGGCGTCGTCACATCCTCTCACTGAGAGCCTCCACAACTATGAAAAGGAACTTATCGAGGCGGCTCTTGTGGAAAGCAACGGAATAGTTGCTGGACCAAATGGCGCGGCTGTCAAACTCGGAATTCCGCGGTCGACGCTGGATCTTAAGATCAAACAACTCAACATCAGGAAGCACACCATCCGGTAAGGCCCTTCGTTCAACTCCCAGAATCCTGGCGCACTCCCAACATTCCGTCATCCCGATTCCCTTTCAATCCCTGTTTTCAGTGAGATCCAATGGGCACTGGGTTGCACCACTCGTCGTCGGTGCTCGGATGGAAAGGCATAGAGCGCACGACAGCCGAGACCGCAAGTCGGTCAAGTGGACTGATCGATGACTTTTAGGATCGAGACAGCGCCGCGAGGGAAGTTCACCGTGTTCATCCTAAGCGGACGAATCGAAAGCCAGGCGATAGACGAACTGAGGCGGCTTCTTGAACTCCATGCGGACCGTCGCGACATCGTCCTTGATCTGAAAGACGTGAGTCTGATCGGTCGCGATGTAATGGCCTTTCTCGCCCGTTGTGAAGCGGATGGCGTGAAGCTTGAGAACTGTACTCCGTACATTCGCGAATGGATGGAAAGAGAAAAGGATTGACTGGTCGCGACGTGTTAGTGACGCGCTTGTCGTGCCCCTGGACTAAGAACAAATGAGGCGGACAGACAAATGAAGACCACAGTCGCGTATTGAAGGTAGGAACTGGATATGGAGAACGTTCAAGACAAGGCAGCCAACGCCAAGGAAATGCCTAAGACCATTTTCCCAGTAGTCCCGACAACGAAAATTCTGGCCATCGGACAATTCACAAAGCCTCCAACGCCGGAGCAGATAAAGGAGATCTTTCCGAAGGAAGTGCCGGCTACGCTTCGATTGTATCTGGCAGGCAAGATCGACCAATGGTGGATTCGCCAGACACAGACAGGTCCCGTTTTCCTCTTGAATGTGACCTCGGTCGAAGAGGCGCGTGCCCTGATGGAAACGTTGCCATTGGGCCAAGCGGGCCTTATGAAGCATGAGTTCATCGAGCTTGGTCCGCTGACCCCACTTCATCTACTTCTCAGCGATGGCGGGGCGACAGCCGGTAAATAGTGTGTCGTTGCGATCGCGATGAGCTCGAAGTACGCGAGGTTCGTCGTCGCACGCCGAAATGCAATACGCAAGGCAAATTGAAACTAAAAGGAGAAGTACGCACAAATGAAAATCACAGATAAAGCAGTGTCAGTCTCTCCACAGACGACGAGAACCAAATACGATGCGGTTCTCCTCACCATAAGGTCGCGCAAGTCCTTCTTCGAGGTTACTCAAGCGATCGAGAGCAGCATGCAGCGCTTCTACCCCCCCAAACTGATGGAATATGTGACGCACGGCAACCGAGCGGGCGTCGAAGCTTACGTCGACTCCACTTCCAAGCCAATGGCGATCTTCTGGGACTTCGAGCAGGGATCCACGATGCGCCTGGCGGGAATTCCCATCGAGTCAAAATTTTACCTGGTCGGGAATGCTGTCATTGCGCGTGGTTTGTTCCAATACACCGGTGCCGCCGGCTTGGGCGCTCCCGTGCGTATCTGCGTGTCCCAGCGGGACGGCGAGGAAACGCGGATCGACATGGACCTGCCGTCGGCATTCTTCACCAAATTCCCGGAGACACAGCCATCGACCGTACCCGCTCTGCTCGACGAGACGTTGATAAAGCTCTTCGAGGATGCCGCGGCATAGGACAGCACGACGAGATGAAAGCTGTATGGCAAGAACATTCTTCCTGAGGTGTGAAATGAAGCTGATTGTACTTTGTCTTTTCGCTGCGCTGACAGCGAGCGCCCAGACTACCGCTGAACGCTTGCCCGTAACGGACGCTGAGAAAATTGCGGACGCTCTGAGGGCCGCACCGAAGTTCATAACCGACAGCGCAACGATCGTGGATTATCCGGCCGGTAAGGGCGGCGAATTTCGAGTTCTCCGTAAGGGCACGAGTGAATGGACCTGCCTACCGGGTCCTCCACCCGGCTCCAAACATGACGACCCGGGATGTTTCGATGGTGTTTTCTTTCAGTGGGTGACGGACGGTATTGCCGGACGACCGCAGCACATCGACAGGCTTGGCATCGCCTACATGTATATGGGTCAATGGGTTCCGGGCGCGTCCGGCGGGGAGTTTCATGTGGGACCCCACATTATGGTGGTAACTCCTCATCCAGAAGATCTCCAGGGTTTCACCCGCGGCGGTTGGAACGGCACCTACATCATTCATTTGCCCCTCCCCAGTCAGGCTGATAAATGGTTCTTGGTTATACCGATTCAGCCAGCAGATAAGCAGTGAGTATGCGATGTACTTGTCATCCGGCAGTACGAGATACAAGCGGGTTGTTGCCCTGACAGCAATGGCTCGGGCAGCGCGAATGCCCGAATAACTTCGACGAACAACAGCAATCCAATCATCAGCAAAAGGGAGACGGATGTGTCATCGAAACCAAAGAGCAATAGCGGTGGAAAACCCCAAGGTTAAGAAGGAAAGTCACCGTGTTCGAGTCGGCGCATTAGTCGAGATGCAAAAAGTGAAAGGAGCTTCAACTGATAAACACATATAGGGCGGTCGAAGTGTCGGCGCCGGGTAGTCTTCGCATTGTTGAACGAACAATTCCTGAACCCGGACCGGGCCAGGTTCTGATTCGGGTGGATGCGTGTGGCATCTGTCACACCGATGCGGCTACGGTGATGGGAGCCTATCCCGGTTTGACTCTGCCCCGTG
>Ga0210389_10000858_pt1 | contig 25617 bp, 20 predicted proteins | sample IncBWH28OmetaG_FD_160127 | JGI IMG/M metagenome (GOLD analysis project Ga0210389, IMG submission 160127) | Forest soil microbial communities from Barre Woods Harvard Forest LTER site, Petersham, Massachusetts, United States - Inc-BW-H-28-O ...
TCGAGGGCGGAAAAACGTTCAGCGCATACTACTCTGTAGCGGTCGTCTGGATTTATCCGGTTCTGGTCGGAGTGGCTTACTACTGCAGACGAAGTTTACCGGCTCTGGTCTGGCTTCCGGTGATACCGATCACGTTGATACTTCTTTCTCTTATCACAAATTGGCCCTGAGAGCCTCAGCCCAGCAGCACGACCCAGGACTGGCGCACCGGTAAAGCTCAGCGATATCATCGATAGCACGAATGAGCGCCTGGGAACGATGGCTGAAGCGTCCGCAGAGCGTCTGGCTGCGCAAGGCGCTGTTCCAGATCCACCTCTGGACCGGGATCGGATTGGGCATTTACGTCATTCTGATCAGCGTCAGCGGCAGCGCCATCGTTTTCCGGAACGAGATTTACAAAGCGTCGTCGTCGGGTCCGAAGCTTGTGGCCATGTCAGGCCCCCGTCTCTCCCGTGATGCCCTCAAAGAAGCAGTTCACAAGGCATGGCCGAATTATTCCGTCAGCTACATCTTCGAGACGAAACGCAAAAACGAAGCCGTTGAAATCTGGATCGAGAAAAACGGAAAAAAGCGCTCCAAAACGATAGGCAGGCTTTTCGATCCATTCACCGGCCAGGATCTGGGTTCGTCGCGGCCCGCCGCGATTGGGGTCATCGCGTGGTTCACGGACTTGCATACGAACCTGCTCGGCGGGCCAACGGGAAGAAAAGTGAACGGTTACCTCTCGATCTTCGTGGTGATCATGAGCGTAACGGGACTCATCCTCTGGTGGCCTGGCACAGGCCGAGTCAAACGCAGCCTCAAGATCGATTTAAGGGCGAATTGGAAACGTTTGAATTGGGATCTGCACAGCGTGGTCGGCCTGTGGATGTTCGCGTTCGTGTTCGTCTGGGGCGTAACTGGCATCTATGTCGTTTTCCCAACGCCGTTCCAGGTAGTCGTAAATCACTTCTCGCCGCTGGAACTCTACAAGCTGCAGTCCTCGATCGACAAAGCCCCGGCGCCTGCCCTATCGAAGAGCGTTGCCATCATTCGCGTAGCCGACGACGCACCACCCGTTCGGCGCAGGCGTCCGCCCATCAAACGCACGCCCGGCGACATTTTTCTGCGCTGGTTCTACTACCTGCATTTCGGAAATTTCGGTGGTTGGCCGGTGAAAGCTCTGTGGGTTTTGCTTGGCCTCGTGCCGGTTTTCCTGTTCTTCACCGGAGCGATCATGTGGTGGAATCGCGTCCTCAGCCGCGAGGCGCGAACGGCCCGCAAACGAGGCGCTGTCGCCACCACCGTGGCATGATTTAGGATTGTCAACCGACAATCAGATCCCAAGAGGTGTCCTCCCTCTTCAGGCGCTCGAGAAGATGGTGGCGGACGGCCGCATCCGCTCTCGTACGCCCGTCACCCCGGACCAGCTTCAGCCGTCTTCGATCGATCTGCGCCTGGGGCACGAAGCCTATCGCGTACGCGCGAGCTTCCTGGCCAGCGGTGACGCAACCATCACGAGCAAGCTCGAGAAATATCGTCTGCACACAATCGAACTGACGCGACCAGCAGTTCTGGAAAAGGGCTGCGTCTACATCGTCCCACTCCAGGAAGAACTGGCGTTGCCGCCTGAGATTTCCGGCAAAGCGAATCCGAAGAGTTCCACCGGACGCCTCGATATCTTCACGCGACTGATCACAGACGAGGGCCGTCAGTTTGAAATCGTCCCCGCGGGCTATCGCGGCCGGCTTTACGCCGAAGTGGTGCCGCGAACGTTCAGCGTAGTAGTGCGACAGGGCGAGCGCCTTTCGCAACTGCGTTTGTTCCAGGGCGACTACACACCGTCGGATGCCCTGCTGCGACAACTGGAAGCGGAAGAGAGTCTCGTATTTCTACCGGACGAAACGCGTGGCGAACCGACGATTCAAAACGGACTACGCGTTTCCGTCGATCTCGAAGGCGACTCGGAAATCATCGGCTATCGTGCGAAAAAGCATGCGCCGCTGATCGATCTGGCGCGCGTTCAGCACTACGATCCCGAGGAATTCTGGGATCCGATTCGCCGGAATGAGGGCCGTTCGCTGATTCTCGATCCCGAGGATTTCTATATTCTCGCGTCACGCGAACGGGTCCGCATCCCAGCTCTCTATGCGGCCGAGATGGTGCCATTCGATCCGACGATCGGGGAGTTCCGCATCCATTACGCCGGCTTCTTCGATCCCGGATTTGGCTACGGCGCGGGCGACATCAACGGCACGCGCGCGGTGCTGGAAGTGCGGTCTCACGAGGTGCCGTTCATTCTCGAACACGGCCAGATCGTGGCCAGCCTGGTTTTCGAGAAGTTGATCGAGAAACCGCGCCTGCTTTATGGCGAAGGCATCGGATCTTCGTATCAACGCCAGGGACTGAAACTCAGCAAGCACTTTCGCAGCGCATAGCGGCCTGATCGCTCGTACAAGCGGCGTCAGCCGCCGCGTTTTCCGGGAAAACGCACCTTGCGGTGCGTGTACAGTCACTGAACCAATCCCCCGCTCCGCGGCAAATTCAGCGAGACCAGAGTCCACGGCGGCACATCCTCGAAATCGAGGACGGTGTCATCCCAGTGAGCGGATGAGGTACGCAATTGAACGGCAGCCGCCACAAAGCAGAGAACCGCCAGCGTCCGCTCATAGAGGACTCGACTCCCAAGGGGTCCCAATTCCTGCTGAGCGCACCAATCGATGGCCTGCACAACCACCATGACGCAAACGATGAAAGAAAGATGAATCTTCGATCCGCCAGGCGTGTACGAACAGGTGAATGGGATTTTCTCGAAATTGAATAGCGAGAACTCTGCCACAATCAGACCCACAATTCCGAGCACAGCGAGATGGCCGATTGCCGGGCGCCACGGCCAGATCGAGAGCAGCAGAGCAGCCGTTCCGACCCATACGGGCGCGATGCCGAGCACAAACAGCGACCGACGGTTTGCCGCCAGGCATTTCGGACCTCCGCGCACCGGCGTAACGCGAAAAATCCAATTCGCCCGGACGTCGAGCGGTCTCGCAAACAGGACGCGAACGCCCACGAGCCAGAACCCCACCATGATGAAAGTCGAAGTCAGGAGCGGAGCGTTAACGCTGCTCGCGGCTGCCACGATCTGGCCCTTCGCCAAAGGCGTCTTCAGGAAGAAGATCACCAGCCCCATTCCGGCGCCGGCGTAGAACGCAAGGATCAGCCGATGCTGCCGGCTCCTCAGGAAGGTACGAATACAGAACTGTACGATCGCAGTGATCCACGGGCTTCCGAACGGCGGCAGCGGGATGCCGCGGACCCCGGGTACGATATCCGGCTCCTCCACGATCTTCCGCAGCGTGCGAAACCACGAGAGCAGGAAAGCTACCGCTGATCCCATTACCACAATCGCGAGGCCGATCCACGCGCGGCGTGCCAAAGGAGCCAGCACCGCAAGCTGCGATCCGTTGAGTTGCTGCAGCACACCCAAAAACCAATACGAAGGCAGCCATGCCAGCAAACGCTGATTCGCCGGGTCGGCCATCTCGCTGAGGCTCTCAAAGGGCGGTTGCAGGAAATAGACAACCACGAAAAGCGTGGCGACCGTAATTTGCAGAAATGAGGACAGCCTCAGAAACCATCGCCGCGGCAGCAGTTGCACGGCCAGTCCCTGCAGACACAGCACGCTGCCATAAATGAAGCAGCCGCCGGCGAACATCGTGATCCAGAAGGCGGCGAGGGATCGCAGGCCAGCCTTCATCGCGACAGGCCAGAGTAGTCCGCTGAGCGAATTCAGGACGGCGATCACAAGGCTGAGCGCCGTAAGGGAAGCCGCAGCCTTGGCGCGAAACATCGTGGAGGCGCGCACCGGCAGCGGCGCCAGCACCAGCAGATCCCGGCGTTCGAGAAACGTCGAGTCCCAGTTCAGCACGGCGAAGAGCCCCACCGCCAGCATGGTTGTCGCGATCACGAGATGTTCCAGCGTCAGCATGCTGATCAGCCGCACCGCCGCCGGCATTCGGCTATCGATAAACGGCAAGGCCAGGCCCGCGAACAACAGGCTCACGACCACGAGGAGCGCAGCGAATTGTCCCAGCAGCGTGTTCATATCGCCCTGAGCGCTTCCCGACAACAACTCCGGATCCACAATTCGAAACAAAAACTGCCGATAGAGAACCCGGAACTGGAGCTTCGTCATGGCATCACGCCTGGATAAGATCGGCGATTTCGCGCGAAATCGCCGCGGTGTCCTGCTCCACGGCCAACTGCGAGAAGATGCCCTCGAGAGTCGGGACAGCCATCAGGGTTCGCAGCCGCTCAATGGAATCGTCCGCCACGACTTTGCCACGATGCAGAATCACGACTCGTGATGAAACCCTCTCCACGGTCTCGAGCTCATGCGAGCTGAAGAGGATCACTTTGCCTCGCGCCGCCAGTTCCTGAATCAAACTGCGCAGGACCAGAGCGGTACCCACATCGAGCCCGGAGAAAGGCTCATCGAGCAGAATGACTTCGGGATTATGCATAAGAGCGGCCGATAGCAGAATTTTTTGCCGCATTCCTTTCGAGTACGACGAAATCGGCACGTGCCGGTCGCTATGGAGCGAGAAGAGCCGAAGAAGGCCGTCGATGCGGTCTCCCGTCGGCTTGCGGGGCAGGTTTCGCAGCTGCCCGACCATCACCAGATATTCAAGCCCGCTCAGATGCGAATAAAGGTGGGGCTCTTCGGGCACATAGCCCATTCGCTGTTTCCACTCGATCAACTCATACCGGATGGATTTGCCCTGGTACAGGATGTCGCCGGAACTCATGTCAATGAGACCCGTGATCATTTTCATGGTGGTCGATTTGCCGGATCCGTTCGGCCCCAGATAACCTGTGATCTCGCCGGGTCGCGCCACGAAGCTGACGTTGTTCACAGCCGGGATTCCGAGGAAGTACTTCGAGACCTCACGGAGTTCGAGCATGCCCCTATGTAGCAAGCTACTATTGCCATTGTCAAGTAGCATGCTACATAGCTATAATTCCCTCGATGGCAGGCGAGACAAAGCTCTCACATACCGCGGCGATGATTCTCCAGGCGATCGGCGCCGGCTATGTTTATGGGTTCAGCGTGATGGAAGTGAGCGGACTGCCCAGCGGAACGGTCTATCCCGCGCTGCGGCGTCTGGAGCGCGACGACTTGATTCGGTCGAACTGGGAGAAGCAATCAATCGCGGATGCCGAGCAGCGTCCGCCGCGCAAATATTACAAGCTCACGAGCGGCGGCAGAGCGACGCTCGAAGCTTCGCAGAAACGATATCCTTTACTCGCCAGATTAATTCCCGAGCCGGAGAGTCAACACGCATGAGCATCGGCCTCGCCATTATCAGAAGCGCCGGTCTGCTCGTGCCTGCGACGGAGCGGCCCGAGTGGTTTGCGGAATGGCGCGCGGAACTCTGTTTCATCGAGCAGACGCGCGATTCCCGTGCGCTGACGTTCTCTCTGGGCGCTTTCAAGGATGCGTTCTGGTTTCGGCAGCAGTGCCGGTTTCGTTGGCTCGATTCCCCGGTGCAGTGCTTGTCATTTCTCGCGCTGATCGCGATCATCAGCCTCATAGCGGCGCGGCCAGGATTGTCCTGGTCGCTGTTTCGCGACGCTCACGGAGTGGTCGTGGGAAAGACAGACCATCCGCCCGCCGGCGCGGCCTTTTACCGCCGAATCGAGGAGCCGGTTCATACTTGGCGAGGCATGTCGCTTTTCGCGATCGTCCATGCCAGCGGCAATCTTTTCGAGGTGCTCCATACCCCGGCGCCGCGCCCCGACAAGAAGCCGATATTAATCCTGAGCCGTTCGCTCTGGTGGAATTACTTCGGCGGCGATCGCCACATTGCAGGACGCACGTTTGAAGTTGATGGGAGACGGGTGCAGATCGGCGGGATGATTCCGGATGACGCATGGCCGTTTCCGGGATACGTGGACGCGTTTCTGCTCGAAGACCCTTTGCCGTCGGCTCCCGGCAGTTTTGTCATAGCTCGCTCCGGGAACATTCCGGGTTTGCGGCCTCCCCCGCGCCGCGTGCGCGACTCGATGGCGATGCTCGTGCTGGCGCTTCTCGCCGCTTTGCTGATCGCTCCGGCAACGACTCTCCTGATCGGCATCCGGCAATGGCCCTTCCTGCTGGCCAAGATCGCGTTGATCCTGCCCACGACTTATGCCTGCGCGTCGCTGGCCGGCATCTGCGATATGCCGCTCATGGTGGTTTTGTGCTTTCTTGCGGTCTGTCCCGGAAGTGGGCTGGCTTTGGGCTGGGCTTTGGCTGACCAGCATCGCCGCTGCCCGGTATGTCTGCGGCTGTTGTCGAATCCCGTTCGTTTTGGAAATTCATCGCATACCTTCCTGAATTGGTACGGCACGGAGCTGATGTGCGATCAGGGACATGGAGTGCTCCGCGTGCCCGAGATCGTTGCCAGCGGCGTCAACGCGCGGCAATGGGTGGAGCTGGACGAACTCTGTCTTAAGTAGCCTGACCGCGGGCGTCCAACTTCGGCCGCAGCAAAGCCAACTGCCTTTCGGTCCGCTCTGACAACTCACCGAGCCATCTCGACTGGACTTCCAGTGCATCGCAGAACGCCCGAAGGAGCTGAGCCGGATGGTGCGACCAGTCGATATCGAGAGCGCCCCAATCGGGACGACGCCCATCTACGTCGGTCAGGCCATATGTTCGGCCAATCTCCCAGGAGCTGAACAACTGGCCGGTCCGCTCGATCAGCTTGGGATCAGCGGCAAGAGCGGCAATGGCGCGTCCCACGAAATGCGGCGATTCAGATTCGACAAAATTTGGGTCCTTTGCGCCGGCGTCTCGCCAGTTCGCCTCGGTCACGCCAAAATGCTCGAGCATCCTCTCCGATCGGAGGAAACCGGGCGTTACTGCGATCGACGCGACTCCGTACCTCTTGAGTTCGGCCGCCCAGATCGCCGCGAGCCCTTTCTGCGATTCCTTGATGATCTGAGCCATGATGCTTCCGCCCGAAATCAAGAGATCGCCTTCGGTCACTTCCACGATCACTCCGGCTCGCCTCCGGATCATCAGTTCCGCCGCGTGCTTCGCCGTGATGATGTGGGAAACAAGCGATTGCCGCAGCGCCGCCTCCGCATTGGAGAGGTCCGCTTTCCAGAACGAACTCCACGGTCCCAACACCGGGTCCTCACCGGCGATGCTGTTCACCAGAACGTCCAGCCGATCATGTTCTTCGCGTACGCCTTCAAACAACGTGTGCACTTCGGCCTCGACCGTGTGGTCCACCCGAACCGCAACCGCCTTTCCTCCCGCCGCGGTGATCATCTCGGCTGTTTCTTCGATGGTTTCGGGTCGACGATACGGCGACGGATTTCCGCGAACGCTACGGCCTGTGCAATACACAAAGGCTCCGGCCTCGCCCAAGGCAAGAGCGATGCCACGCCCAGCGCCGCGCGTTGCCCCCGCCACAACGGCAACTGCTCCATCCAGTCGATATTTCATGCGACGATTCTGGAATACAATTCCTGACACGGAATGTCATATTTGCCATGCGATCCCAGAGGCTTCTTTCAATCCTGCTCCAACTGAGCGCGAATCACCGCGTAACGGCGAAGGATCTCGCCGGACGCCTGGAAGTATCCGAGCGCACCATCCTTCGCGACATGGATGCGCTCAGTGGATTGGGAATCCCGGTCGTGGCGGAACGTGGCGCGGGAGGCGGCTGGAAGCTGCTTGAGGAGTATCAGACCCGGCTCACCGGTTTAACACCAGAGGAAATTCAATCGCTCTTCGTGGCGAGTCCGCCCGGGTTGTTGGCCGATCTCGGACTTCGGCAGGCATCCGACGATGCATGGGCGAAGCTCAAAGCCGCACTTCCGGCCCACAGCCGGCCTCGGGCCGAATTCGTCCATCAGCGCATACTGATCGATCCGCGCGGCTGGCGCGATGCTTCGGAATCGGTGTCCTGTCTTCCCGTGTTGTTGGACGCGTTGTGGCGCGAAGCGCCAATTCAGTTCGTCTATGAACGCGTGCTCTGCGAAGCGAGTGAGCGCACTGTTGATCCGCTCGGGCTGGTAGCACGAGGAAGCACGTGGTATCTGATCGCAAAGAGAAACGATGAAATCCGCACCTATCGCGTCTCACGAATCCGTGACCCGGAGGTTCTGAAAGCTCGGGCCGACAGGCCTGCGGATTTCAACCTGGCATCGTACTGGGAGCGGTCCGCGGCCGAGTTCCGCGAGAAGCTGCCTCAATATCACGCCACCTTTCTGGCAACTCCCGCAGCCATGCGCTGGGTCCGATATCGCGGATGGCGCCTTCAATCGGAAGAGGAGTACGACTCTGGCTTCCGCATTCGCATAAGGTTTGATGCCGAGGAAGAAGCGGTGCAGTTCGCGCTGAGTCTGGGCATCGACCTCTCGGTTTTGGAACCCGATGACCTTCGCGCGCACGTCCTCCGGGCGGCCGGAGAAATCGTCGCGAGCTATTCCGGATCCGCTACAACAGGGCCTGGGCTTCGTTCCAAATCTGCGTGACGAGTTCACCCGCCGATATCGGCCTCGCCATCGCGGCAGATTGGCCAGCCCAGACCTGCATTCGATGATGATCCCCCGCAGCGGCCCCGTCCTGTTTCATCGCCGCTGTAAGACCACGTTGCACGGGATAGGGTGCCGGTGCGGGCGCATCGGGCGATCCAGCCGCTGTCACGTACTTCGTGGCGATCGCTCGCCCGAGGCGGCCTGTGAAGGCACGCGTCAAAGTCGTAGCCTCAGGCTCCAGGTTTTCGAGAGCATCCGCCCATGCGGGATGCGTCTTCGCTTCGGGGCACCGTAGAAAAGCGGTGCCGAGCATTGCGGCGCTCGCACCCAGTGTCAATGCCGCCGCCACTCCACGACCGTCCGCGATCCCGCCAGCAGCGATGATTGGCAAATCGATGTGGTCCGCGAGCCGCGGAAGCAACGCGAAAAGTCCGACGCCCTGCCTCTCCGCCGCAGCGGGGTCGAATGAACCGCGATGGCCGCCCGCTTCATATCCCTGCGCGATGATGGCGTCGGCCCCGCATTCAGCCGCTGTTCGCGCCTCTGCCAGTGTCGTGGCAGTCGCAAACCAGGCGATACCGCGTTCCTTCAGACGTGCGACGAAACTTGGCGGAAAAACTCCCATGATGGACGACACTGCTGTCGGCACGACCTCCAGAAATGCCTCACATTGGGCATCGAAGTCCGGGGGAACGGTGTCGCCCGCCGATTCAGGTACCGCAGGACCCCATGCTTCAAGAAACTGCCTGATCCGTGTCTCGGCGCTCGAATCCCTCTTCGGCATTGGATCGGGGATCCAGACATTCAATTGCAGAGGGCCGGCGCTCTTCGCTCGAAACTCCTGTACCCACGTCCGGATCCCGGCCGGCGGAGTAAGCAACGCGCCCAGAGCCCCCATGCCGCCCGCGTTCGCCAATGCGATCGATAAACTCGCTGGACACGCCCCAGCCATCGGGGCGAGCAGGATGGGAACCCGGAGGCCGTATTTCGCGCAGAATACCTGGGTGCGCTCGACTGGACGTGAGCTGTGCATGCCAGCACCGTCTTCGATGCCGCAGTCAATCCGCGGGATTCAATTCCAGCTCCCATGTCTGGCCAGCCAGATCCTTGCCAAAACTATGGTGAGGCTCCTCACCGACCAGGTGGAAGCCTGCGCCCTGGTAGATGCGATGCGCGGCGGCCAGAATGCTCTGCGTCCAGAGCGTGATCTTCCGGTATCCGCATGAGCGGCCAAAGCGAACACATTCGTTCACGAGGATGTGACCCAAGCCCCTTCCACGCGCAGCTCTCTCGACCAGGAGAAGGCGAAGCTTCGCGGTATCGGGCCGATCCGGATGCCTGACAAGAAACACATGCCCCACGTGCCGGCCATCGACCTCGGCGATCCAACATCGCTCGCGCCGCGAGTCAAAGTTGGTGATGAAATCGGCCACGATTTGCGCTGCCAATGCTTCAAATGTTTCGTCCCAGCCATATTCTTCCGTGTATACGACTGCCTCGCTGTGAACCACCAGGCCCATGTCGCCAGGCCGGTGAGAGCGTAAGACCAGAGGCGCCCGCCTTCGGTCGTCGTCCGCAAGAATATTTCCGATCGTTTTCATCGCCCCAATAAGGCGCACCCGATCTGATAAAGCCAATGGCTCGATCGTTGCGCGAGCCTGCCGATCTGCCAGAGCATTCAGGTTGTCGAATGCCTTTCTTCCCCTGGGAGTCAATACGAGATCGGCGCGGCGATTGTCGTTCTTCGAAACCGTGCGCCGGATCAGAGCGGCGTTCTCGAATTTGCTCAGTATCCGGCTCAGATAGCCCGGATCCATCCCGAGCGCTTCGGCTATCTCTTTTGCGTTGGGCGCGGTCCGCGTGGCCAGTTCATAGATCACGCGCGCTTCGGGCAGGCTGTACTCCGTTCGCAGCAGGCCTTCGTCAAGCGTTCCGATCAGGCGCGTGTAAGACCGGTTGAATTCCCGGAAAGCGGAAACCGCCGCGGAAAGGGGAGATTCATCCATGCTTCCATCGTCAATCAAAATAATTGACTTTGTCAACTATTTTGATTGCTGTCGGTGCCTTTTCGGCGTGATCCACCACCAGCATTTCCGGATTCGACTTGTGTGATTCCAGCTTGAGCCCAAGCATCCTCGAATGTTTCGCCAACTCGTCTGTTCCCGGATAGTACGGATATCGCCAGTTCAGATCTGCCGTCCGGACTTTGCAAAAGCCGTCGGGGATTTCCTGGTGCGCGATGGAATTAACGCCGCGAACATTGAACTTGAATTGACCGAGGGCGTGCTGGCCAGCGCCGCGGCAGTGGCACAGGAGCAATTACGGACGCTGTGCGAACTCGGCATGCAGCTGTCGGTCGACGATTTCGGCACCGGCTATGCGTCGCTCTCCTACCTGCATCGTCTGCAGTTCAACTCCATTAAGCTTTACCGGTCATTCGTGCAATCGATCGATACGGATGAGCTTGCGCGCTGCCTGGTACAGGCCATCGCAGGGCCTTGGTTGGAGCGTTGAAGCCGAAGAAGTGGAGACTGAGGGCAGGGCGCGGCTCTCTTGAGCGCCGGTTGTCCCTTGATGCAGGGCCTCCTCTAAACCGCCCACCGAACGCGAGGAGAGGTCCGTCTGTCAGCCCGGGCTACTGCGTCTCTGGCTCCGGATGCGAGCTGGCAGCACGCAACCGTTGGAGGAGCCCGCCAAAATTGCCAGCGCCGAGCTGAAGACAATCGGCAGCGGCATGATGACGTAGAATACGCATTTGCACTCGGACCACCACGTGACCACGTTGATCACTGGCGCGGGCCGGGGAATCGGTAAGCGCCTGGCCATCGGTTTCGCTCGGGCCGGGTTTCGCGTCGGGCTCCTCGGCCGCAGTCAGGCAGAACTGGACCTTACCAAGCTCGAAATCGAACATGCGGGCGGCACCGCCCATCGCTTTCGCGCCGACGTCCGTGATTTCGAACAATTCTCCACCGCAGTCGATCGCATGAACGAACTGTACGGCGCCGTGCATGTACTCATCGCAAATGCCGCGATCCTCGGACCGATCGGACCTTTCGTCGAACATCGCCCACGCGACTGGAAGGACGTTTTTGACACGAACGTCCTGGGCGTGATGAATGCCTGCCGCACGGTCCTGCCGCAGATGATTCAGCGTCGCAGCGGGAAGATCCTCGTGATCGCGGATGCCTCAGCAGCGCGGCCACGCCCCAATTTCGCGCCCTACGCAGCCAGCAAGGCGGCCGTCGTCCGATTCGTGGAAAGCGTCGCTGAAGAGGTCCGGAATCACAATATTCAGATCAACTGTTTCTCGCCCGGCGACGCCTACACCAGCATGACGGACGAAATCCTGCGCGCGGACGAACTGGCTGGCCCGAACGAAGTGGAACAGGCTGAGCAGACCCGTCTGACCGGCGGCATCCCCGCGGAAAAGCAGATTCAACTAGCTCTCTTCCTTGCTTCGGAGCGCTCCAACCATCTCACGGGCAAACTGATCGATGTGGAAGACGATTGGAAAAAGCTCGAGCGTGAAAATACACGTCCGGACTCGTGGACGTTAAGGCGCCACCTCAAATAGTCGACGCCGCCACCGTTACGCGAGTGCCAGATTCGGCTCCGCAGCCGCCGACAGGGGGGCAAAATCGCCTCGGTGGAACTTCGGAAATGCAGCGGCGGCGATCATCACCGCATTGTCCGTCGAGAGTGCAGCCGTGGGAAAAAACACCGGAAGCCCAACCGTCGACTGGCTCGCCGCCGCTCTCAAACCCGTGTTACAGGCGACTCCTCCTGACACGATCAGGGAACGAACGCCGTCCACTTCCTCGGCCGCGCTGGCGGCTCGCCGAAGCAGTTCCTCGATAACGGTGTACTGAAAGCTCGCGAGCAGGTCCCGCGTTACCTGTGGCGTCACGTCCAGCCATTGTTCGATCGACGGCGTGGGATTCTCCTGCAGCATCTGCTTGCGAGTCTCGATCTCCCCGGTCATTCGATGGCTCTCCACCCACCGCACCACCGCGGTCTTCAATCCGCTGAAGCTGAAATCCAGTTTGTTGCCCTTCATGTGCGCGAGAGTGAATCGAACCGCGCGAGGGTCGCCGAATGGCGCAAGGCGATCGATCACCGGGCCTCCGGGATATCCATAGCCAAGAAGCTTTGCGGCTTTGTCGAAGGCTTCCCCGGCAGCATCGTCGCGAGTCTTTCCCAGAAGTTTGTACTGGCCGTCTCCTCGCGCTTCAAACAAGTGCGTGTGACCGCCGCTGACGATCAAGGCGAGCGCCGGAAACTCCACCGGATTGCCCCGCTGGCGTGCTTCAAGTATGACCGCGTGAATATGGCCTTCAATGTGATTCACCGTAATCAGCGGGATGTTCGCTGCGAGCGCGATGGCCTTTGCGTAAGTGAGGCCAACCAGCAAAGATCCCGCCAGCCCGGGGCCCGATGTGGCCGCGACGGCATTCAAATCGCGGTACGTCAACCCGACCACACCCAAAGCTTCACGCACCACCGGTACAATCGCGCGCAAATGTTCTCGCGACGCGAGTTCCGGAACGACGCCTCCATATTTACCGTGAATCGAGAATTGGCTTGCCACAAGCGACGAGAGCACGCGGACCTCATCCTCGATCACGGAGGCAGCGGTTTCGTCACACGAGCTTTCGATCCCCAGGATTCGTATCAACTTTCACTCTAACCGGAATGATTGGCGAACATCGTGCTCGAATGATGTTGGAGGCCCTTCAAATGAAAACAGTAACTGGCGTGTTTTCTTCGATGCTGGACGCACAGCGCGCCACGCTTGCGCTGGAAGGAATCGGGATTCCTAATGGCGCCATCAGCATTATCGCCGGAAACGAAGCTGGCAGGCATCGCGAATACCTTGAGAAATCGAAACACTCATCGAGAACCGTGGGAGCCGCTGCGGCTTCGGGTGCCTCCACCGGAGGAGGCGTCGGAATCCTGGCCAGCCTCGTGGTTCTGGCGATTCCCGGCGTGGGGCCGATCATCGCCGGGGGGGCCATCGCGACCGTCCTTACGGGTCTCGGTATCGGCGCAGCTTCTGGCGGGCTGATTTCTGCCCTACACGATATGGCGATCTCACACGAAGAGGCGCCGCTTTATGAGGAGGCAGTACGGCGCGGCGAGTTGCTGGTTGTCGCCCAGGTCGATGACTCGATGGAGGTCAAGACGGCAGGTCTGATGGTCGCGAATGGCGGGCGCGACCTGCGCGATGTCGTCGATACCTGGCGCGCTCAGGGATGGTCCGGTCCGAAGTCGGATCCCCATCCCTATGTTTTCGACAGCACCATCAGGAGTCACGAGCCGCCAAAATCGTGAAATGCGCCCATCGCAACGGCTATTTTGCCGGCGCCTCGGCGTTGTTCATTTCCTCGACGACATTCCACGACCGAGCGGCCTGCTCTTTGTAGACCTCAACATATTTGCCCTGCTCCTTTAGAAGTTCCTCGACTTGGGATCAGTCCAGGGAGTTTCGCGGATGGAGTCTTTTCCCGTCCGCATTGCACACGTTTGTCTGAGGAAAGAAGCATCATCCGCATAGTGAGCCGTGATCTTATCCATGTTCTTTTCCCGTCCCGAATTGTTTTCTCATCGGGGCACCCGTGTCCCGCGCTGCTGAAGGCGGTGCCTGCGCGCAGGCGATGCGAGGCAAAAGTACGCGAAGTGCGAATCAATTCAAGCATCTGCTCATCGGTAATTTCTCCTGAGGCAATCCTTGGCGGTTTCCAGATGTGATAGGGATTCCTTGTTTTATCGGATGAGTGAATCGTGATTCGCGCGGCTGTTAAATCTCGTAAGTGAAGGTTTCGATCTCCTGCTGCTGCCGGCGGGCCGCATCCACCTTTTCACACACCATCGCCAGCGTCGTCGAATCCAGAATCTTCGAGATGGCATCCCGCACTTCTCGCATGACCATCCTGGTGCCGCAGGTCTCAATGTCGACGCATTCGTCGCACTTGCGGAAGCGAGTTTCACTGGCACAAGGCAGGGGCGCCAGCGGGCCCTCTACCATCCGGATCACCGCACCGATGGTGATCCGGTCCGGCGGCTGCACGAGCGTATATCCGCCGCCTTTGCCTTTCTTGCTTTCGACAAGACCCGTGGCCTTCAACGAGAGCAGAATCTGTTCGAGAAACTTCTTCGGAATGGCTTCTTCCTGCGCCAGCTCAGCGATCAAAGTCGGTCCGCGGCCATAGTCGCGCGCCAAAGCGTAGAGAGCGCGGAGGCAGTATTGGGTCCGTTTTGAGAGCTGTCGCATGCGATGGGAAACCCCGGCAACAAGTCAAAGAATACCCCAGCCGGTGTGGCGTTTCCGGAAAAATGACACCTTTCCGATTGCGCGTAAACGCGGCGGGAACCACGTTTCCCGGGGCACGCACCTTGCAGTGCGTGTACATCCTTTACTCGATGCAATGCTGAAAGGCCACCCTAGCGCGATTTCCGAAGCTCCGCCTGCAGCTGACGAAAAGCCGAGTCCTCGAAGGTGGTCTTGATGCGTTCGCGCCCCTCACTGCGCGGGTCGCCGGCTCTTGGTCCTTCGGATTTCAGGCAGTAGCCGAGCATGGTTGTCGCCTCCTGATCACCAGGCGCCCGCTCCACGGCCGACCGAAAATTGGCTGCCGCAAGCGCGAACTTGCCCTGCTTCCAAAGCGAGTAACCAACATTGAACCAGTAGTCCGGATCGGCCTCATCGCCTTCGAGAGCCTTGTTGAAGTTCTCCGTCGCCGAGGTGTCGTTTTTCCGCGACAGCGCAGCGCCCAGATCGTTGTACACCTCGTTCAGCGGGATTTCGCCGGCAACCATGCGGAACTGGTCGATCGCGCCGTCGAAGTCGTTCTGGTAGTACTTGCAAATGCCGCGCAGGAACGCAGCTTCGAGAAAGTGCGAGTCGCTTTTCGTGACTTTCGCCAGCCACAGCCCGGCAGTTTTGTAGTCCTTCTTCGCGAATGCGATTCGGCCAAGTTGAAAGTTCGGTTGCGAGAAGTGTTCGTCGAGTCGGGCGGCCTGAGTAAATAACTTGATCTTCTGATCTTCCCCAGGCGCCATCAGTCCGCGCACATAGTTTTCCATGGCATCAACGCGGACAGGGGCGCGATCGCGAACGAACGCTTCTTCCGATGGCGCGTTGTCCGGCGCCAACCGGTGCAGCACCAGCCAGGCCAGCTTCGTTTCCAGCTGGCTGAGACTATCCAGCGGACCTTCCACGGAAAACTCGGGACCTTCACGCAGTTTCTTCAGATCGATGACGTGAACCACCATCCGAAGATCCGCCTTGAGATCAGGGGTAGGCTGATCGCCGCTGGCGACCCGCAATTCTCCGAAAATGACTTGCCCTGCATCAAGCGCCTCGCCGATCTTCATGACGGACGCCTTCGTCAGCACCACCCCAGTGCGCAGTGACAGGCGGTGATACACCTCCTCGCGGTCCTCGCGAGATAGAACCAGCAACCCGCTGCTGCCCAAGGCCTCGTGGATGGTTTCGGCCACGCTCTCGCCGATCCAATCCAGGTTCGAAGACTTGTTTTCTTCGAGATTAAAGAGGGGGAGCACCGCAATGGTATCCGCCGCGCGGCACCAGCAGCACGCAGCCAGACATAAAACGAACAGTTTTCGCACTACAGTTTCAGGTTACCGCGGTATCACCCTGCACAAACCGGCGAACGCGCTCCTCCACGCGCGCTGCGACTTCGGGATCATCGCCGAAGCCATGGAAAATCTCGATTCCAGGCTCCTGCCGAAACCAGGTCATCTGACGCTTGGCATAGCGGCGGGTATCCCTTGTGGCATAAAACAGCGCGTCCCTGGGTGAAAGCTCGCCTTTGAGCACCTGCAGCGCCTGTTTGTAGCCGATCGATTCGAATGGCTTGCAACTCGGATCGAAGCCGCGCGCGAGAATCGACGCGGTTTCCTCGACCAACCCGTTGCGGAACATTGTGGCCATGCGCGCCTCCAGGCGTTGGTAAAGCTGTTCGCGATCTGGGAAAAGGCCGATCTTCAACACGCGAAATCCCTCGAGCGCATCGCGGCCGGCCGCAAATAGTTCGCTGGCGGAACGGCGGGAAGAAAGACAAATCTCCAGCGCCCGAATGACCTTGGGAATATCGTTCGGATGAATACGGGCTGCCGCGCGGGGATCGACGCGCCGTAGCCATCGATGCACACACCCCGGGCGCCGGGTTTCGCGCGCCTGGAGGGCGGTTCGGACGGCTTCGTCGCGCGGCGGACCCGGCGAGAGGCCTTGAACGAGCGCCCGCAGGTAGAAGCCGGTGCCCCCGGTCACCACCGGTAGTCGCCCGCGCTCGGCGATTCCACGCAACACGGGTCTCGCGACACGGACGAAGTCGCCGGCCGTGAACGTTTCGTCCGGGTTGGCGATGTCGATCAGATGATGCGGAATGCCTTGGCGATCTTTTTCCACCAGCTTTGCCGCGCCGATATCGAAAAAGCGGTAGATTTGGACAGAGTCGCAATTCACGATCTCCCCGTCGAATGATCGCGCCAGGCGCAGGGCGAGATCGCTTTTTCCGGAACCCGTCGGGCCGGCGATCGCCGCCAGTACCGCATTTCCCGGCAACGACGCAGTCCCGGTCAACGTCTTCCTTTCAGCGTTATACAATGATGGTCAAATGGGATGTGCCGTTCATTCGGCGATGTTTCGCCCTGTGACGCGCAGGCAAAGGAAAGACAGAACATGATCGGTCAAATGAGAGCCGCGTTTTTTTCGTTCGGTTTGGCGTGCGTTTGGATCGTTACGCCGGCATTTTCCCAAACCCCGCAGGCGCCGGCAAATCAGCCGGACGATCACGCGAGCGCCTATTACGACTTTGCCATGGCGCACCTCTACGGCGAATTGGCGGGAGCATACGGGAATCGCGGCGAGTATGTCAACAAAGCGATCGACATGTACCGCTCGGCTATCAAAGCCGACCCTTCGAACACATATATCGCGGAGCAACTCACCGAGTTTTATGTCCAGGTCGGCCAGCTGGACAAGGCGCTGCAGGAGGCCGACAGCCTCCTGAAAGCCAACCCCGCGAATAACGAGGCGCGTAAGATTCTGGCACGAATCTATGCCCGCCAAATCGGTGACCCCGAGCAGGGCCGGATCGATCAGACGATGCTGAAGAACGCGATCGAGCAGTACGAGAAGATCACCCAGCAGGATTCGAAGGATACCGAGAGCTTCTCCATGCTCGCTCGCCTTTATCGGGTTTCTCATGACGACGCCAAAGCCGAGGCGGCCTACCGTCAGGTTCTCAAGATCAACGCCGACGACGAAGATGCCCTGAATGGCCTTGCCATGGTATTCGCTGAACGCGGCGATTTGCCGAGTGCGATCGACTTGCTGAAGAAGGTTGTGGAGAAGAATCCCGACCCGCGTACTCTTGTGATGCTCGGCCAGTTTTACGAGCAGACCAAGGACTATTCGGACGCAGCCGACACGTTAAAGGAGGCGCTCGCGCAGGCGAACGACAACGTGCAACTGCAGCGGCAATGGGCGGTCGATCTGTACGCCGCCGGCCGGCTCGATGAAGCTCTGGGCGCGTTCCGGGATCTGGCGAAGGACGACCCGAAGAACGTAAACCTGCAGCTTCAGATCGCCGAACTGCTGGAACGGAAACATGACTACGCCGGAGCGGGAGCGGCGCTGGCGAAAGCAAAAGCCATTGAGAACAGCCCTGAAGTTCGCTACGCGGAAGCTGTGCTGTTGCGTGTTCAGGGAAAGACGCCGGAAGCCATCACTGCCGTACAGGCGCTGCTGAACGATACGAAGAAAGATCAATACTCGAAGGAAGAGATCAGCCAGCGGCGCGAAATCCTTCTCGGCCTCGCAGGAATGGAAGAGGATGCGGGCAAAACGCAGGAGACGGTTGCGGCGTTGAAGCAGATTTCGGATCTCGATCCTTCCCTCACTTCGAAGGTGGAAGCGCAGATCGTGGGCGCGCTTCGGCAGGGCAAGGACTACAAGCAGGCACGCCAGGAAGCCGATTCCGCGCTGAAAAAGTTCCCCACCGAACGGGCAATCATCCTTCAGCACGCGGGAGTGCTGGGCGATCTCGGGCAGGCCGAAGGCGCGGTCAATGAGCTGAAGGCCGTGCCGAATTCGTCGAAGGATATGGAGATTCTGCTGACGATCGCGCAGGTGCAGGACAAGGCCCGGAAGTTTGACGACGAGAAGAAAACTCTCGATGCCTCTGCGGCGGTCGCGAAAGATCCCGGCGAAAAGCAACAGATCGAATTCATGCGCGGCGCGATGTACGAGCGCGAGAAGAATTACGAGGAGGCCGAGAAGACGTTCCGTGGAATTCTGGCGTCCGACCCTCAGAATTCGGGCGCAATGAACTACTTGGGCTACATGTTCGCGGAACGTGACGTCAATCTCGATGAAGCGCAGCAACTGCTTCTCAAGGCCCTCGACCTGGAGCCCGGAAACGGCGCGTACGAAGACAGCCTGGGGTGGATTTATTACCGCGAGAACAAACTCGAACAGGCGGCGGACGTGCTTCGTAAGGCCGTGGAAAAAGTCGGCAGCGATCCGACTGTCCACGATCACCTGGGTGACGTGTACTTCAAGCAGGGGAAGGTGCGCGAAGCCATCCAGCAGTGGGAGACTTCAGTCTCCGGATGGAAAACGGCTGTCCCCGGCGATCAGGATCCCATCGAACTGGCGAAGGTCACGAAGAAGCTCGAAGGCGCGAAGGTCAAAGCCACCGAAAAAGCGCGCTGAAAGCAGCACATGTAGCGTAGGCCTTCGGCCTGCGATCTTATTTTTTCAGCAGTAGTCACTCTGTGGACAGCCGTGTAGCCTCGTGAACCCGGATCTTCCACTGCCCTTCGTCCCGGATTACGAGAAACATTTCATTCAGCATGGTTGGGCTCAGAAACTCCGGCCCCCGAAATGCCGCTGTCACGCGAACAATTGCCACGTTACCGGCAACGAAGTCGATTGACCGGATAGTTCGAACTGGCGGTTCCGTAGTTTTCATACAGCACCAGAGTGCCGTCAGAGCCGCGTGTCCACGAGCTCGGCCACCGCTCACGTTAAATACTCTCCGTCTTCCGCATAAGCGTCCGCCGCGGCTTCTCCGTCGTGCGCATTCCAGGCGTTCGCGAACTTCGTAATCACTGACGGAAGCGCTGATTTCGTCGCGCGGCGATTGGCCATAGCTGGCGATAGCCAGACAGGCCGCAACGATTACAGACTGTGTCAAAGCCCTCAAGCTCATTGTCTTGAGTCTATTCTTCGCGCAGAACCTGCATGGGCTCCAGCTGAGCCGCGCGCATCGCGGGCATCCATGCCGAAAGCGCCGCGGTGAGCAACATCAGGATTGCGACTCCGCCAAAGGTGAGCGCATCGAGCGAACTCACGCCGTACAGCATTCCGTTCAGTACGCGCGTGAACAGCGCCGCCAGAATCAGTCCCGCGGCGCATCCAAACAACGAAACCCGCAGCGCTTCGCGCAGGAACTGCAGCACGATCTGGCGTCGCGCCGCGCCCATCGCCAGACGCAGGCCGACCTCGCGCCGGCGTATGCTCACCACATAGCTAAGCGTCCCGTATAGACCAATGCATGCGAGCGAGACCGCCGTCAGCGCGAAAAACGTAAGCAACTCCGTCCGCAAGCGGTTCTCAGCCAGCGCATCGCTCAGGTGTTGTTCCAGCGGCATCACCTCATAAACGGATCGCGCAGGTTCCACTTGATGTATCTTGCGGCGAACTGCCTCGGCCATCGCCATCGGTTCGCCTCGCGTGCGAACCAGAAACACGGGCATTGGCGTAGGCGCACTGTTGCACCAGTAAACGATTGGCACAGGATCCTGCTCGATCCCTTCCTCCCGCGCGTTGCTGACGACTCCGCGAATCTCACCCGGCATCAGGTAGGGACTCGCAGGAACAAACTGCAGGTGGTTGCCCATCGGGAGCCTTCCCGCCATGTACGCATCAGCAAAGTTTCGATTGACGAGGGCTGCACCCATGGGTTGTTCCGGGCAATCTCTGCCCGCAAGCAGAGGAATGCGCATGGCCGCAAAATAGCCTGGGGAAACATTGTGACTGGCTGCCATGATTTTTCGGCCCGGTTCAACCGGCGCATCCACAATGGCGAGTTCGCTCGTTGTTCCGGAAGGCAATCCCGGCAACGTTCCGGAAGTAGCGGCTCCCTCGACACCCGGTATGCTGCCGAGGGCCTCAATGTCGCGGTTAATGCGCTGCCGCGTGCGATTGAAATCCACCGATTCCGCCCAGCTTGCGCTAATGCGCAGCGTTAGAACGTGCGCGGATTCGAAACCGGGCGAAACGTGCGCGAGTGAATCGAAACTACGCAGGAGCAGGCCGGCACCGGCGAGCAGGATAACAGCCAGAGCTACCTGCAAGCCCGAGAGTGCCCATTGCAGCGGATTCCGTCCTGCCACCTGTGTCCGCCCGCCATGCGCCAGGGATTCGTTGAGCGTATGCCGTGTGGCGCGAATCGCCGGAAAGAGACCGCAAAGTAGCGTCGTCACTGCCGCGCATGCAACGGTATAGAGAACGAGTCTTGCATTCGGAGCAATCTCATCCACGCGCGGCAGATTCCTTGCCATCGTTTGGAAAAGATGCGAAGTACCTGCCGCGACGGCCAGCGCTGCCGCCGCGCCGGCCAACGCCAGCACGAAGATCTCCGTAAGCAACTGCGCCAGGATCGAACCACGCGATGCGCCCAGCGAAGAACGGATCGCAATCTCCCGCTGGCGCTCTGTCGTCCGCGCCAGCAGCAGGGCCGCGATGTTTGTGCATGCAATCAGGAGCAGCATGGTGACAGCTCCAAATAGAATCCAGAGCGACCGCCCGGAATCGCCCACCGTGACCTTTTTCAACGACTCGACGCGGGTGTGCAAATCGGCATCAGTCTGGGGATATTGCTTCCCCAGCTGCGACTGGACAACGGCAATGTCGGATCGCGCCTGGGCCAGTGTAACGCCCGGTTTCAGACGGCCGAAGATGGTGTACCAATTCGCATTGCGTGTTCGCATCACAGGCGCATTGAGGGGAACTGGCGTCCAGAACTCCACGTCCCGATTGGGAAACAAAAAAGACGCGGGCATCACGCCCACGATCCGGAATGACTCGGCCCCGTTCCGCAGTATCCTGCCGACTGCGTCTGGGCTGGCGCCGAACCGACGCCGCCAAAGATGGTCGCTGATGACCGCGAGGCTCCCGCCGCCGCCACGTTCCTCTTCCTGCAGGAAGCTGCGGCCGAGTGCGGGCGCGACTCCCCACACCTCAAAAAACCGCGGCGCAACCCATGCCTGCGTGATCTTCTCCGGCAAAATCCCGGATGTTTCGGCGACGTCCTGTGTGTAATAGCCAGTGATCGCCTGGAACGTTGAGTTCATGCGGTTCCAGTCCTCGACGCGCGCTGGCGCAGCCGGTATCGCACCGCCTTTCCCTTTGGAACTGTACTGCGTGATTTGCATCAATTGGTCGCCATTCGGAAACGGCATCGGACGCAGCAGAATCGCATCAATAGCGGAGAATACCGCGGTATTCGCGCCGATCCCAAGCGCGAGCGTGGCAATGATTGTGAGCGATAGCGATGGCCGCTTGCACGCAACCCGGACCGCGCCTCGCAGATTCGACAGCAGAGTTTCGAGGAATCTGGAGCCGCGGACGTCCCGCAATTCCTCCTTGAACTGCTCGACTCCCCCGAATTTCAAAACTGCTTGCCGACGCGCTTCATCCGGCGGAATACCCGCCGCGATCTTCTCTTCGGTCAATTTGTCGATATGAAACTTCAGTTCATAATCGAGCTGCGATTCGAAATCGGGCTTCGGCCGTTTCATAACTGCGCCTCCGCGGAGCGTGTTCGCAGGATTTCCGCGACCGCTCCAGCCAGACGATTCCAGTTCGAAACCTCGTCGGCAAGCTGTTTCCGGCCTTTGGCGGAAAGACTGTAAAATTTGGCCGTCCGCCCGTTATCCGATTCCCCCCACTCCGCCTTCAGCCACCCTCGCTTCTCGAGCCGATGCAGCGCGGGGTAAAGCGAGCCCTGCTGTACCTGCAATACGTCGTTCGAAATCTGCTCGATTCGTTGCGCGATGCCGTAACCGTGAACCGGCCCCAGTTCCACGATCTTGAGGATGAGCATGTCGAGCGTTCCCTGCAGAAGGTCGGATTTTTCGTTGGGCACGGGCTTCTCCTAGACGTTCTACATATTGCGGCAATGATATGTAGAATGTCAAGGAGAGAATCGGCAAAATGCAAATCTTTGTAAGACCGGTGACTCCTTTCACAGCCTGAAGGACCGTTCGCGTTATCAATTTTCTTTCTCAGCCGTCCCTTATGCAACGCCATGACAAAGCGAATGATTCGGTTCGCGGCGAGGGCCATCTGGTTGGCCGCATCACTGATTCCTGGGCATGCGCAGAGCCCCGGCACAGCGCGAGGTACAATTACCGATCCTTCCGGCGCCGTCATACCAGGAGCAACCATACAGTTCTCGGGGAACGGCGCTGCTCAAAGTGTGAAGACGAATGGAATGGGCAGCTACTCGGTCATGTTGCCGGCAGGTACATATGCCGTACAAGCAGCGGCGCCTGGCTTCGTCAACTTCAGCCGCCCTCAGTTCAATGTTTCTCCGGGGCAGGTCAATTCACTCGACATCGCGATGCAAATCGCAACAGAGACCCAGCAGGTCCAGGTCATCGACACCGGTGCTGGCCAACTCTCTACCGACCCCTCCGCCAACGCGGGCGCGCTCATCCTGAAAGACGCAGACCTCGACCAGCTCCCGGACGATCCCGACGATCTGCAGTCCGATCTTGAGGCCCTCGCCGGTCCATCCGCTGGCCCCTCCGGACCGCAGTTCTTCGTCGATGGCTTCAGTGGCGGCCAGTTACCGCCGAAGAGTTCCATTCGAGAGATCCGCATCAATTCCAATCCGTTCGCGCCGGAGTTCGATCGTCCCGGCTTCGGCCGCATCGAGATCTTCACGAAGCCAGGTACAGACAAGTTTCATGGCCAGGCCTTCATGAATATCGGCGACGATGTCTTCGACAGCCGCAATCCGCTCATCATCGGCCATCAACCTGGCTACACGTCGAAATTCTTTACGGGGAATCTTGCCGGCCCGATCACCAAAAAGGCATCGTTCTTCATCGATTTCAATCGCAGGCAGATTGATGAGGGTGTCCTGATCAATGCTCGGTCGCTAAACAACGCCCTCCAGCAGGTCCTTTTTAATGAGGGTTACCCAACGCCGCAACGGCTGTGGATGATCAGTCCCCGCATCGACTATCAGCTCAATTCCAACAACACGCTGGTCCTGCGCTTCAACCATACGGACAACTCCACGGTCAGTGGTGTTGGTAACTTCGCCCTCCCCACGCAGCAGATCGATCAGCACCAGAAGAACAATACGGTGCAAATCACCGAGACCGCTGTTCTGGGCACCAAAGCCATAGATGAAACGCGCTTCCAGATGTACTACAGCTACATCGACCAGACCGCTCCAGGCGATTTCAGCATTCCCGGCATCAATGTCACCAGCTCATTCAACTCCGGAGGCGCGCCCTTCTCCACTGACTACACTCACACCCGTAACTACGAAGGCCAGAACGTTCTTACACTCACAGAAGGCAAGCACACGATCAAACTGGGCGGCCGGATTCGTCAGGGCGATCTCGACAGTCTCGCCACCACAAATTTCAATGGCTCATGGACCTTTGGCCAGCCTGTTCCCCCGCCGACCGGAACTCCATGGTGCCTGGCGGGAATCGCCAATCCAACCTCGCTCGACCTCTATCAGAAGACGCAGCTTCTGTTAGGTCAGGGCGTCCCCATGGCGCAGATTCTGGCCGAGGGCTGCGGCCCCAGCCAGTTCACATTGAATGCCGGCCTTCCCCTTCAAAGCATCGGCCAGCTCGATCTTGGCGCGTTTGCGCAGGACGATTGGCGGGTCCGTAACAATCTCACCGTAAGCCTCGGACTGCGCTACGAAACTCAAAACAATATCCACGATCACGCGGATCTCGGACCTCGCGCGGCTATCGCCTGGGCGCCATGGGCGAAAGGCAACAGCCCCGGCAAAACCGTCATTCGCCTCGGATGGGGAGAGTTTTTCGACCGCTTCGCCATCACCAATGTCCTCAGCGCGCTCCGTTACAACGGTCTGAACCAGCAGAACTACATCATCAACAACACCCTGACCACGGGAGGCGCGGCCAACGGTCTGGCTGCTCTGGCTGCCTATCCCGATATTCCCCCGATATCGGCGCTGACTCTTCAGAATCAGGCGCTCTACCAGATCGACCGCAATCTTCACGCCCCGGAAATGCTGCAAACCGCGATCAGCGTGGAGCGCTCCCTGCCTGGCCGCACCACGCTGTCATTCAACTACGTCGATACCCGGGGCCTTCACGTCATGCGCCAGCGCGACATCAACGCATTTCTGCCCGGCACCTATACGGGTCCGGGAACGGGTGTCCGCCCTTATCCAATGAACGACGACGTCTATCTCTACGAATCAAGCGGCATCTTCAAACAAAGCCAATACATCCTCAATGTGAACTCCCGCCTGAATTCTCACATTCAGCTGCAGGGCTACTACGTCTACGGACAAGCCCACACCAATGCGGGCGGCTTCCCCATGAATCAGTACAACGACAATGCCGATTGGGGCCGCGCGCAATACGATGCTCGTCATCGCGCCTTCATCGGCGGCAATGTCGGATTGCCGCTCAAATGGGTGATCGCCCCATTTATCACGATGAGTTCCGGGCTTCCCTTCAACATCACCAACGGTAACGCCTTCGGTGGTGACGGCATACTGAACGAACGGCCCACCTTCGCCACTGCCGCTTCGAATCCCAGGAATGTCTACACCACGCCCTGGGGCGTATTCAATTCGCAACCGCTTCCTGGCGAAACATTCATCCCGTTCGATTACGGTGATGGCCCCGCGCAGTTCACCGTGAACTTTCGCCTCAGCCGAACATGGGGTTGGGGCGAAACCACCACGGGCAGCGGCTTTCAAGGCGGAGGAGGGGGTTTTGGCAGAGGCGGCGGCGGTGGCGGTGGCGGTGGCCGGGGCGGCGGAAGCACGGGCGGGGGAGTCA
>Ga0210389_10000859_pt1 | contig 25617 bp, 23 predicted proteins | sample IncBWH28OmetaG_FD_160127 | JGI IMG/M metagenome (GOLD analysis project Ga0210389, IMG submission 160127) | Forest soil microbial communities from Barre Woods Harvard Forest LTER site, Petersham, Massachusetts, United States - Inc-BW-H-28-O ...
GGCCTACATGCTGATCCTGAGTGTCCAGGCACCCGATCCCGGAGAAGTCGCGCTCACCACAAATTTCACCGTCACCAGCTATTTGAAATTTTTCACTTCTCCGTTTTACTGGAATGTCCTGCTGAAGACGATCTGGGTGGCCGCGGTGACGACCGCTGTGTGCGCCTTTTTGGGTCTTACGCTCGCGGTTTCCATTTGGCTGACTCCCCCGAGATGGCGCGGACTTTGCGTGCTCGCCGTCATCTCACCGCTGCTCGTAAGCATCGTGACGCGAGCATTCGGCTGGATGGTCGTTCTCGGGGACTACGGCCTCATAAACAACCTGCTCATTCATCTTCGGATTATTTCTACGCCGCTCCACATGATGTTCACCAATTTCGCAATCGTCGTGGGGCTGGTGCATGTCTTTCTTCCGCTGATGACGCTTCCGATCCTGACTTCGCTCGATCGCGTGGACCGGAATATACCGGAGGCCGCAAGCTCATTGGGCGCTGGCGCGCTGACAATCGGCGTCAGGATATTGTTGCCCTTGGTGAGCCCCGGACTCGTAAGTGGGATCACCATGGTTTTCAGCCTGACGATGTCGTCGTATATCCTGCCTGCCCTGATGGGTGGGGCCGATTCAGGCATGATCACGACCCTCATCTATCAGCAGTTTGTCGTTACCTATAATTGGCAATTCGGCGCAGCTCTCGTCGCAATTTTATTGGCGACTTCGCTCGGGATCGTTGCACTCCTTATTTTCGAAACGACCCGGCGAACACGAAAGTGGATGGTCGGTCGATGATGGAGGCGATCCAAAGAAGGGCATTCTGGGCCTGGAGTGCGTTTCTTTACATCTTCATCATGACGCCCTTGCTTTGCGTCATCCTTGCCTCGTTCAACTACGAGTCAGTTCAGAGCGTACCGCCCTTGCAATGGTCGCTGCGCTGGTACGGCGAGGCGCTGAGAAACCCGAACTTCGTGCGAGGCGCCGTGACGAGCCTCCTGGTTGCGACCGTTGCCACCATCATTGCGACGCCGATCGGCGTATTGGGAGCATTCGGTCTTTGGAAGAGCACATCGCGCTACAAGGCCGCGCTTGATGCGTTCTTTGCGCTGCCGATCGTGGTGCCCGGGCTCGTAACCGGTATCTCCCTGCTTGTCGTTCTCACGGCCGCGGACCAGTCTGCCGGAAACGTCAAGCTGATCTGCGGGCACGTCCTTATCGTTCTGCCGTATGTCATACGCACCACATTGGCGAGCCTGGCTCAATTCAATCCGAGCCTCTGGGAGGCCGCTGAAACGCTGGGCGCAACACCAGTTCAGGTTCTATGGCGGATCGTCCTGCCGATCGTCATGCCCGGCATCGTTGCCGGAATGATCTTCGGATTCATTCTCTCCTTCGACGACGTGAATATCTCGCTCTTCCTGGTAGATGCCCGAACCATCACGCTTCCGATCTCGATCATGTCCTATCTGCAATTCAGCTTCGATCCGTCCGTTGCGGCGATTTCCACCATTCTCATCGGGATAACGTTCGTCAGCACGCTTCTTCTCGAGCGTCTCTTCGGTCTCAAGCGCCTGTTTGCGGAGGGGTAGTATGGCAGAGGTTGTTCTGCGAAACGTGGTGGCCCGTTATGAACAGTTTCTGGCGGTCGACAACATTTCCCTGACGATCGGATCCGGTCAGTTCGTTACGCTTCTGGGACCAAGCGGCTGCGGCAAGAGCACCACGCTGCGTATCATTGCAGGCCTGAAGAAGCCTACCTCGGGCTCGGTGCTCTTTGCGGGCAGGGACGTGACGGCCGCAAACGCCGCCGATCGAAACATCGGCATGGTATTTCAAAGCCTGGCGCTTTTCCCGCATATGACGGTCGCCGAGAATGTCGCGTTCGGGCTGAAAATGAGAGGAACTGCCGCGGCCGCCGTCGAAAAGCGGGTCAAACGAACGCTCGAGATGGTGCGGCTCGACCAGCTGTCGGATCGATACCCGTCTCAGATGTCCGGCGGTCAGCAGCAGCGCGTCGCATTGGCAAGAGCGATCGCCGTGGAGCCAAGTATCCTGATCCTGGATGAGCCCTTTGGTGCGCTCGATCGCAAGCTAAGGGAGGCGATGCAGGTCGAATTGCATCAACTGACCCGTGAAATGAAAATTACGGCGCTTTTCGTGACTCACGATCAGGAAGAGGCTTTGATGCTCAGTGACTCCATCGCCGTCATGAGCAAGGGGCGGATCGAGCAATACGGCACCCCTCAGGAGATTTACTCCGCGCCCAGCACCCGGTTTGTGGCGGATTTCATGGGCATGACAAACTTCCTGCAGGGCCGCGTCATCGGCCAGGATAGCGACGGGCTGGATATTTCGGTTGGCGAAACCACCGTAAGGACGCCGGAGCTCGCCGGCGTTTCACGCGGCGCGGACGTAACATTCGCCGTCAGGCCGGAGAAGGTCTTGCTCGTGGCCTCAGAGGCGCCGACCAAGGCGGCGATCGAGGGGACCATTCGTCAAGTCACCTACCATGGTGACGCCTCGCGCATCGTGCTCCTGCTGAAAAACGGTGAGACGGTGGTAGCGCTGGAGAAGAACGACCGTCGGTCAGGCGATCGATCGGTCGGTTCGCAAGTCTGGGCGCATTGGGCGCCAGAGGACATGAAGGTGTTCGCCTATTAGGCAACCTTGTTCAGCGGGCTGAACAAGGTAGTCTGCGCGCGTGGCGTTATGGGATAGCCGCCCATGCGGCGAGGAATCAGAATCCGATTGCCTGATTCCACTTTTCCGCGAGATCGTTCATCTGCGGAACGATTTTTTCCCAGTCCACCAGATGAAGCTGCTCAGGTTTGGGGATGCGGGCCGCGATCCGGGCATCGATCTCTGCTTTGGTACTGGAGGGAAACGCGACCACGCCGCGGCTGAAATTCTCCTGCGCCTCCTTGGTAAGCGCGAAGTTGATGAACTTCTTGCACACCTCAATGGACTTGCTGTTCTTGACGATGTGCAACGATGCGGCGCCGGCCATCGCTCCGCTCTTGGGATAGAAGAAAGTCACGGGCTTGCCGGCATCGATCACGGCGTAGGGAGAAATGTTGGTCTGCATCGGGCAAATCCAAGCTTCTCCGGAGCCGAGCAGATTGACGACGTCGGCTCCGCTTTTGACGAACTGTTTGAGATTGGGCTTCAGCGCCTTGAGTTTCTTGAAAGCCGGTTCAAGGTTTTGCTCGCTGCCGCCGGCGATCTTCGCCGTCTGGACGAGAAACTCCCAGGAGCCGAACACGCCGATCTCCGGGATCGCCACCTTGCCGGCTAGACGCGGGTCCCAGAGATCTTCCCAATCGGTGATCGGGCTTGGAACGAGATCGTGGCGGTAGGCAATGCCGTAGCCGACGGCGCTGACGGCAACCCCGGTCCTTTTATAAGTGTCGTAAAATAGCGGATTGACGTCCTTGATATTCGGGATGTCGTCGGCGGTCAGCGGTATGCTCAAACCTTCCATCGTCATCCGGATGCTGTCCGGGAAAGGCAGAAGAAGCATATCGATTTCCGGATTTCTCCGGTTGACCTTGGCGTTGGTCAGCCACTCGCTGGAGCTGCCAAGCTTCAATTGAACGTCCGTTCCGTTGGCGCTGGTGAATGGCGTAACGAAGGCCTTGCGGTATTCGCGCTCATAGACGCCGCCGAAAATCGTCGAGACGAACCCGTTGCTCTCCGCAAAGGACGGCCTTGCGACGCCTGCAGCAACCAGCGCGGCCGTTCCGCCTAACACTTGTCGGCGCGAAAGATTGGGGAGTGACTTTCCGAACGAATCCATGGGGCGCTCTCCTGACCAAACCGGCGATCCTCAGTCTGAAAGAAAATTGAGCGTAGTTCAACAGTCTGAAATGGTGTCGCACCCAAAATGATGCTCGGGAAATTCCGAAGTCGCTTCACGGCATGGGAGGCTCAAGGCGCCATAAATGCTCAAAAACCGCTATAAAACGCCAAGCGAGGCGGCGGGCGGGTGAAGAGTCCGGTGCGACAAAAGACGTCATCAGCTTCATCTGTTTATTGGATCGAACATGTTCGTAATTTTGGCCACATTGAAATTTTTCTTGTCTCACTCGAGCGATCAAGTTAGGAATGACGTGACTTGCCTGTGGCTTGCCGATGCGCGGCAACGTCGTCGTCTTGCAGCTGAGAGAACTCAGGGAGAGCGAACATGGTCAAAAACAAATCCCAGATGCATCTAGCTCTCTTTGCCATCGGTACAGGACACCACGTATCTGGCTGGAGGATGCCGGATGCAAAGGCGGGCGCGCTCGACTTTCAATTCTTCCGTCAGATCGCGGAGACGGCAGAGCGCGGCAAGTTCGACATGTTTTTTCTCGCCGATGCGCTAAGCGCAGCGACCAGTCAGCATCCTTCTTATATCGTTCGGCTCGAGCCTATTACGTTACTCGCAGCCCTCGCAACCGTCACCAGCCGGATCGGGTTGGCTGCAACTGCGATCTCGACCTACACCGAGCCGTACAATCTGGCGCGATACTTCGCCTCGCTCGATCATATGAGCGGCGGCCGCGCGGCCTGGAATGTCGTCACAGGTGCTTTTCCGGAGGCCGCCGACAATTTCGGCAAGGTGCCGCATCCCGACCATTCGACGCGTTATGCGATGGCGGATGAATTCCTCACCGTCGTCAAGGGACTGTGGGACAGTTGGGAAGACGGCGCTCTCGTCGCTGACAAGCAGACCGGCCAGTACCTCGATACGTCGAAGCTTCATGTGCTCGATCACGAGGGCTCCTATTATCGGGTCAAGGGTCCCCTGAACACGGTCCGGCCGCCTCAAGGATATCCAGTCATCATCCAGGCGGGCGCCTCGGACACGGGACGCGACTTTGCGGCAAAGGTCGCGGAGGTGGTCTTTGCAGTGCAGCAGGACCTCGAAACGGCCAAGGCCTTTCGCGGAGATATGCGGACCCGGGCTGAAAACTTCGGGCGTGATCCCAATTCAGTGAAGATCTTGCCGGGCGTATCCCCTATCGTGGCGGACACCGAGGAAGAGGCGAAGGCTATCATTGAAAAGTTAGGCCAGTTCGCCGATCCCGTTACGGCGCTGCGCGTTCTTTCGGAACGTATCGGCCACGATCTGTCGGGCTATTCGCTCGACGAGCCGGCTCCGACCTTTCCGCCTTCCACCAAGATGCAGGGGCATTCCGTCAACCTGGCCAGAATGGCCAAGGAATACAAGATGACGCTACGGCAACTCCGCGACTACGCGATGGCCGCGCAGGGCCATCGCCTGATCTGGGGGACGCCGGAGCGGATTGCCGACGAATTGCAAGGATGGTTCGACGCTGGGGCGGCCGACGGGTTCGTCATCATGCCGGCTTATTTCCCCGGCGCGCTGGATGCGTTTGTCGATCGAGTCATACCGATCCTTCAGAAGCGCGGGATTTTTCGGACTGACTATGAGTCCACAACGCTTCGTGGACACCTCGGCCTGTCGCGTCCCGTTCATGCGGCCGCAGCGCCGTTCGATGCCCGTCTTGAGACGGCGCAAGGTTGACCGCGCTCCCGGGCGGCCCCTTTGGGATCGCCGCAATGCGGGAAGAGACTGTGCGCGCATCCGCCCGAGCGCCTGCCGCTGCCGCCTGGACGCCGGCGGCAGCCGGGCAGCCGCGAAAGATGGTAGACCTGTATTGCCGCCGTGGGTGGGTTTATAGCGTAGGTTCAAAGTCAGAAGTCATGGATCGATGAAACCCGCGCCATTCCTTTATCACCGGCCCACCGCTGTCAGCGACATGCTGGCGCTGCTTGACGAGCATGGCGCCGATGCAAAGGTTCTCGCCGGCGGACAGAGTCTCGTCGCGGCGATGAATTTCCGCCTCGCGCGGCCTTCGATGCTGATCGACGCCAACGATCTTCCCGAGTTGTCCTCCGTCACGGTCGATGGCGATTACCTCGTGATAGGTGCGCTTACGCGGCACGCGGCCTTCCACAAGCCGGTTGTGGATCACCCGATCGGCCATCTTCTCTCGCGCGTGGTGCGATTCATCGCCCACTATCCCATTCGGCAGCGCGGTACCTTTGGCGGTAGCCTCTGCCACGCCGACCCGGCTTCGGAGTGGTGTCTGGTGGCGACCGTGCTCGATGCAGAGATGCTCATCGAAAGCCGGTCCGGCAAACGGCGCCTGTCGGCCAGGGAGTTCTTCAAAGGCACCTTCACGACGGCGCTGAAGGAAAACGAGCTCCTCACCCATATTCGACTGCCGCTCGGAAATCCGAAGCTCAGGGGAGGGTTCTATGAATTCGCCCGGCGAGCCGGGGATTTTGCGCTTGCGATGGCGCTCGTGACACTCGAATGCGACGGTCCGCGCATCACGGGGGCACGGCTCGGCCTGGGCGGGGTGGCCGATCGGCCGGTGAGACTTGGCACGCTCGAAGCGAGCCTGGTTGGTCAGCGCGCCGACGAAGCCACCTTCAAAGCCATCGCTGCGGAGGCCTCAAGCCTGATCACGCCGACAAGTGACATTCACGGGACAGCCGAATACCGCAAGGATCTCATCAAGGCCGTCTTATCGCGAGCGCTCGCAGAGGCTGCCGCATGAGCTGGATCGGTCGATCTCTTCCGAGATTGGAAGATCCTACCCTCGTCAGAGGGGCCGGCAATTACGTCGCGGACGTCGGTCGTGGCGCGGCTTCAGTGCGCTTTGTGCGAAGCCCGGTCGCGAGCGGAACGATCCTCAATATCGAGAAGCCCGAGGAAGGAATTGTCTTCACCGCCGCGGACCTAGATGGGGTCAAGGGCATCAAGCCCATTCTGCACAGGCCGGATTATGTGCCGATCGAACAGCCCATACTGGCGCGGGACCGGGTCGTATTCGCAGGCCAGGCCGTCGCCGTGGTCGTCGCAGATGATCACGCCACGGCCGAGGATATCGCCGAACAGGTGTTCATCGACATCGACCCCATCGACGCCGCATTGGATGTCGATCTTGCTTTGATCGCCGGAGCACCCATCGTTCACGAACAGGCGCCAGGCAATGTCCTGGTCGAGGGAAAGGTGCGGACGCCCGGTCTCGATGGCGTGCTGGAACAGGCCGCGGCGACCATAAAGATGGAGATTCGATCGCGACGCCAGGCGGCGATGCCGCTCGAGACGCGCGGCGGCGTTGCGCAGTATGAGCGCGTGACCGGCAGGATCACGTTGTACGCCTCGGTACAGATGCCGCACATGCTGCGGACGGGTATTGCCGATGCGCTGGGAATTCCGGAGTCCGATCTTCGGGTGGTCGCGCCTGACGTTGGCGGCGGGTTCGGCCAGAAGATGTCACTGTTCCCCGAATATGTGATGCTGGTCTGGCTGGCGAGGCGCCTAAAACGGGATCTCGCCTGGATCGAAGACCGTCGCGAAAACCTTATGGCTGCGGCCCACAGCAGGGATCAGGCATTTTCGATCACTGGTGTTTTCACCTCTGACGGTAAGCTGCTTGGCGTCGATGCCGACATGCGAAGCAACGTCGGGGCATTCTCCTGCTATCCCGTGACCTGCGGCGTCGAGCCCCTGATGGCGCTCGCGGAGTTACCAGGCCCCTACGACTTCAAGGAGTACGGCGCGCGTTCGCGCGGGGTCACCACAAATACCTGCATGATGGCGCCATACCGTGGCGTTTCCCGGCCAACACTCACCTTCACGATGGAGCGGATGATGGACGTGGCGGCGCGGCGTCTCGGCATTGATCCGGTCGAGATCAGGCGGCGCAACCTGGTCGATACGTTTCCACATCGGACCCCGACCGGCCTCGTCTACGACGAAGGCTCCTACCGCGCGACGATGGAGCAAGCCGTCGCCGCGATGGATCTGCCGGCCTTCCGGCAACGGCAGAAGAGGGAATGGGAAAAAGGCCGCTATCTCGGCTTCGGACTGTCCGTTTTCAATGAGCGCACCGGCTACGGTACGCCGGCCTATGCGGCCAGGGGCATGGATATCGTGCCGGGCTACGAGATTGTCGATTGCGCCATGGATCCCTCCGGCAACGTGCAGGTCCGAATTGGATCGTCGCCGCACGGCCAGGGGCTCAAGACCAGCCTGGCGCAATTGGTCGCCGATGAATTGGGCGTGACGCCGCAGGTCATCAAGGTCATATCCGGAGATACCGATGCGACGCCGTACGGCTGGGGCACCTTCGCGAGCCGGTCGCTGGTAATCGCGGGTGGCGCGAGCAAGCTCGCCGCGGCGAAGATCGCATCGAAACTGAAGGTGATCGCCGCGACGCTTATGGAGACTGAGGCGGACAACATCGACTTGAACGATGGCCTCGCCAAGGTCCGCAACAGCAACAAGAGCATGCCGATCCCTGAATTGGCGCGCGCCTCGTACCATCAGAGCCACAGGTTCGCGGGAATCGGTGCGGGCTTGCATGAGAACGCTGTTTATGATCCCGGAGGCACTTTTTCGAACGCCTGCCACGCCTCGATCGTCGAGGTGGATATCGAAACAGGCCGGGTGAAGATCGAGCGTTTCGTCGTCGCTGAAGACGCCGGCATTCTCGTCAATCCGATGATTGTGGATGGCCAAATCCATGGCGGCGTCGCCCAGGGCATCGCCAACGCGCTTTACGAGGAAATCATCTACGACGAGATCGGCAACTGTCTCACCACGTCCCTTGCTGACTTCCTGCCGCCGACGATCCTTGAGATACCGACCATCGAAATCCTGCATGGCTGCACAACGTCGGATGCGTCGATCACCAAAGCAAAAGGCGTAGGCGAGGGCGGCCTGATCGGCGCGCCGGCAAGCGTGATCAATGCCATTGTCGATGCATTGTCGCCGTTCGGCATCGAGATCTTTGAGATGCCTGCGACGCCGCAGCGGATTCTGGACCATATCAGAGGGAAGCGAACCACATGACTGATAAGGTCAGCATGACCCTGAAGGTCAACGGTTCACTGTATCCGATTTCTGTCGAACCGCGCCGCAGCCTGGCTGACGCCTTGCGCGAGGATTGCGGTTTGACGGGCACGCATCTCGGATGCGAGCACGGCGTCTGCGGCGCCTGCACCGTGCTGGTCGATAGCAAGCCGGTGCGTTCGTGTCTGATGTTTGCGGTCCAGGCCAATGATGTCGAAATCCGCACCGTTGAAGGACTAGCCAATGGCGACGTGCTTCATCCTCTTCAGAGGCAATTCTGGGAGAACCACGGACTACAGTGTGGATTTTGCACGCCGGGTTTTCTGATGCTTGCCGTCGGGGCGTTGGAAGCAGACCCCAATATGACGGACGAAGAGTTGCGAGAGGTTCTTTCCTCGAATTTGTGCAGATGCACGGGATATCAGAACATCATCAAAGCGGTGAAGCTCGCCGCAGCCGAGATGCGTAAGTGAGCGCCATTGGTCGATCGCTGAAACGGATCGAAGACAGGCCGTTATTGCTGGGCCAGGGACAATTTGCCGCCGACTATCGCTTCGAAGGCCAACTCGTGATGCGGGTCGTCCGCTCGCCTGTGGCGTTTGGCCGGATTTTGTCCGTCGATGCGGACGAGGCGCGCGCCATGCCGGGAGTCGTGGCGGTTTGGACCGCGGCCGACATAGCGGATATTCCGCCGATCGACTTCCGAATGACGCGCATCAAGGGGCTCGAACCCTACCGGCAACCGGTCCTGGCGCGAGATTATGTGCGTTACGTTGGCGAGCCCGTCGCTGTGGTCTTCGCCGAAGATGTCTATCAGGCCGAGGACGCCGCCGATCAGGTGTTTTGCGACGTTGAGGAAGAGGCCGCGCATCTGGATGCGACGGCGTCGCCCGCTCCATTCATGCCGCAATCCCTGCCGGGGCTTCTCAGCGAGCCTGCCGTCATCTCGAAATCATACGGCGACCTCGACAAGGCCTTTGCGAACGCAAAGCATATCGTCGAACTGGAGGTCGCGGTTGGACGCCATACCGGCGTGCCCATCGAAACGCGGGGCGCGCTGGCCGTGCACGATCGCGACACCGGCGTCTTGACGATGTACGGCGCCGCCAAAGTGCCTCACTACAATCGCGACGCGATCGCTCGGATGCTTCAGTTGCCGCAAGGGGCCATCGAGTTGAGCGAGGGACATGTCGGAGGCGGGTTCGGCATACGCGGGGAGCTTTACCCGGAGGACGTGCTGGTATGCGCGGGCGCGCTGCGGCTGGGGCGGCCTGTCAAATGGATCGAAGACCGGCGCGAACACCTTCTCGCCGCGAACCATTCGCGAGATCAGGTGCACCGGCTTCGTGCCGCCGTCGATGACAAGGGTTTCATTCTGGGTCTGGAAGACGAGTTCTTCACCGACCAGGGCGCCTACGTGCGCACGCATGGCGGCACCGTATCGGACCTGGCGGCCGCGCTGCTGCCCGGCCCCTATCTCATTCCAGCCTACCGCGTGAATGGACATATCCGGCTGACCAATAAAACGCCGGCCGGCACATATCGCGCGCCGGGGCGATACGAGACGACGTTCGCCCGCGAGCGCTTGATGGATGCTATCGCGTATCGTTTGGGCCTCGACATGGTGGAGGTCAGGCGTATCAACCTCATCCCCGAAGATCGCATGCCCTACGACAGGAAGATCGATGCGCTAGGCACTGACGTCGTTTATGACGCGGGCAAATATCAAGACCTTTTGACGAAGACGCTGGATCACGTGGGATACGACGATTTGCGGGCCGAGGCGGCCGACCGCCGCGCCAAAGGGGAACGCGTCGGCATCGGGCTTGCCTTCTTCATCGAGAAGAGTGGCCTCGGTCCACGCGATCTGGTTAGGGCGAGGCTGCTCAAGGACGGGACGATCGAAGTCATCACCGGCGTTGCATCGATTGGTCAGGGGGTCGAGACCGTCATCGCCCAGATTTGTTCTGACGCGCTCTCTGTGGAAATAGAGCAAATGCGCGTCGTTCATGGACAGACGTCGCGCATCGAAGTCGGGCTCGGAGCGTTTGCATCTCGTGTCACAGTGATGACGGGATCAGCAGCCCAAATAGCTTCCAGGGCATTGCGCGACAAGATTCTCGACGTTGCGGCGAACCTCATGCAGAAAGATGCCGCCGAGCTGATGCTCATCGGCGGCATGGTGCGGCACAGATTGTCCAACACGACCCTTCAGCTAACCGAAGTCGCCGAACAGACGCCTGATATCATCGAAGCCGAAGGGTGGTTCTATGCCGATCACATGAATTATCCCTACGGCGTCCATGTCGCCAAGGTTCGCGTGGATCCCGAGACATATGGCGTCAAGGTCGAGCGATACGTCGTCGGATATGAAATCGGACGGGCGATCAATCCGACGCTCGTGCACGGTCAAATCGCCGGAGCCGCGGTCCAGGGCATCGGGGGGGCGCTGCTCGAGGAGTTCGTTTACAACGAGGCCGGCCAGCCGCTTGCAGCCAGTTTCGCCGACTATCTCATGCCGACGAGCAGCGAAACGCCAACCATCGAAATGTTCCTGCGGGAGGATTGCCCCAGTCCCCAGAACCCGCTCGGCGTGCGCGGTGCGGGTGAGGGGGGAATGACCGCCGTTGGCGCCGCGATCGGCGCAGCCGTCGACGACGCGTTGCAGTCACCGGGATTGGTGGATCGCCTTCCGATCGGACCCAGCAAGTTGCATGCAATGGTCCGCCAATATCGTCAAGCCGCGGCTAGTCGCCTTTGAGGTTGATCCAGAGCGTCCTGACGCGCTTCGATCCGTTGTTCCAGAACCTGTGAGGGCGCTTTGATTCAAACGCGATAAGGTCCCCGGCCTTGAGCTGATAGGTCACGTTTTCAAGATCGATCGTCAACGTGCCCTCAAGGATGAAGCCGTATTCGAAACCGCTATGGGCTCCGCGCTTCAGCGAGCTTCCAGTTTCCGGCTCATACTCATTGATGGCGAGCGAAATTCCCCGTGAACGATCTTCGCGCAACACCCTCCGGATGACGTTTTGCGCTGTCTTGACGAAGGGCTGGTCGCTTGCGCGAATGACGACCCGTTCTTCGTCCGGCTGGTCCGTCACAATCAGGTCGGACATTGTGACATTCAGGGCATTGGCAATGACGATCAGTGATTGGATCGAGGGCGCGGCCCGCCCACGCTCAACCAGACTCAACATGGAGGGGCTTAGATCGGTGGCCTCCGCCAGTTCCTGAAGCGTCATTTCACGATCTTGCCTGAAGGTGCGCAAACGGTTGCCGATCGCGGCAACGACAGCACTCGACGTATCTTCGATCGCCTCGATTGCGCCGTCTTTAGTGCGAGCCACTTGAACCCACCTTTTTTGAATGTTTTCAGCCAAAAAAACGTTAGTAGCTTCTTATCAGCTGGGATTGCGCATTTCAATTTCGTTGTATAAATTTGAACGCCATTGAAAGGGGAGCAAGACCAACTATGAGTGAGTCGGTCCAGGTCATCGACGCCGTTCACTCCCAAGAGATACCCATCATAGACGGTATCGGCAACGCCAAAGTCGTGATTTGGCCGGGAATGGGAGCTCGCTGCCGCACTTTTCAAGTCATTGAGTTGGGCGAAAATTCCAAGACCATCCGGCTTTGTCATCCGGCAAGCGACGCCGCGTACTATGTCGTCAAAGGACGAGGCCGGGTGCTCGACATCAGCACCGGACAGGCGCAAGAGCTCGGCGAAGGCGGGATGGTCCATATCGATGCCAATGATCGGTATCAATTCGTCGCCAGTGACTCCGGAATGAGTCTGCTCGGTGGCCCCTGTCCGGCTGACCCCAGCCTCTACGCTGGCCTAACGACCTGAGAGACGCGAATGGCGATTAGAGTATTCCATAGAGATCACCCAACTTTGCGTCTGCCACTTATCTCAAAGGACGCCCGATTCGTGATCTGGCCGGGCACCGGGGCGTGGACCGCAAACCTGAACTACGTCGTGCTCGAGCCGGGCGAGGCAAATGTTCCGCACGTCCACACGATTTCAGAAGACACAATTTTCATTCTCAAGGGCGAAGGAACGGCGCACGACTACACCAACGATGTTCATCTGCGCTTCCACGCCGGTTGCGCCGTGCACGTGCCGGTCGGTATCAAGCATGCGATCGCCGCGGACCAGGGCGTCGAGATCATCAGCGTCGGAGGACCTGCGCCGGCGGATGTTCCACTTCTGAAAAAGGTTGGCGCGCTGGCCGCGGACGCCGAGCCTCCGGCTCGATGAAATCGTTGTCGTTTATTCGCCCGACCACAGGCGAGCCGTTACGGCAACCGAAAGATGTCTGCGGTTTGAGATTGCCGAACCGCAAGCTCTGACAACTTCGGAGGCAAGACATGCAAATCAAGCAGAATTTCGTTGTGTCGCAATCGCTTCCGACGGTGTGGGATTTTTTCCACGACGTGCCGAACGTCGCCAAGTGTCTTCCCGGAGCCGAGTATCTTGGCACGACGGACGACGGCTCCCTCAAGGGAAAGGTTTCGGCCAAGGTGGGGCCGTTTCAGGCGAGCTTTGAAGGCGAAGCCAAGGTTACGTACGACGACGAAACCAAAAAGGTCGAGTTTGAGGGCAAGGGCGTCGACCGAAAAGGCGCAAGCCGCGGGAAAATGTCGATGTTGTGCAGGCTTCTTCCCGAAGGCAACGCCACCCGCGTTGACGTTCTCGCCGATGTGCAGCTCTCCGGAAGCATCGCTCAATTTGGACGAACCGGGCTTATCACGGAGATTGCCAATCAGCTGGTCGGCGAATTTGTGAAAAATGCCGAGACTGAACTTGGCAGCAGAAGCACCGGTCCGAGCGGAACAACCAATCTTCAGGTGGATGCGCCTAACAATGATGTCCCGCATGGATCCGGACTGGTCAAGCCACTCAACACGACCTCCCTTTTATTTGCGGCGTTGAAGGGTTGGCTGAAGTCCCTCTTCAAAAGGGCTGCGTAAGCAGCAATACAACAAAGGAGTACGCAGCGATGAAAATCGTCGACTTGTCGCATTTGATGAATGTGCACACGCCCGGTTGGGTTGGATATGCCGGTAACAAGATGTACTATGCGCAAAATCTACAGACGATCCACATCGTCGCGCAGCGGATCGATTCCGCGCTTCACGTCGGAACCCACATCGACGGTGCGATGCATGGCACGGATGGTATGGGCGATATGGCGTCTTATCCCTTGGACTTCCTGGTCGGCCCGGGCGCCGTCGTCGATGTGTCAAAGCACATGGAGGATTGGGCAGTCATCACACCGGAGATGATCGAAAGCGCACCGGTCGACGTCAAGGACGGTGACATTCTGATCATTCACACCGGTTGGCACCGCTATTGGGAAGGCAAGCCGCAGCAGGACCTGGTGAAATACTTCTGTATGCATCCCGGTGGAAAGCAGGAGCTTTTGGACTGGATGCTGAAGAAGAAAATCAAGTGGTTCGGAATCGACTGCGGTTCCGGCGATCACGCGATGAACACGACCATCCGGCGCATGCGGCCGGATCTTGCGAAGCAGTTCGAAGCCAAGATTGGAATGAGCTGCGACGAATTCTTCGGCAAGAATACGTACACGCACAAGCGTTCTGGCCGGAAAGTCGTCGAGGAATATTTTCCGTTCCACTCGCAGGCATTTCAGGAGGGCCTCATTCACGCCGAAAACGTCGGTGGCGATATCGAGCTGATGCTGAACCAGCGGGCGGTGATCGGCGCGTTTCCCTGGCGCTACGAAGGACTTGAGGCCTGCCCCTGCCGGATCGTCTGCTTCCAGGGTATCGAGGAAAAAGTTGAAGCGGTGGGTGACGTTGCCAAGGCGATATTCGGGCCTAGACAAATTCCGTCCGGCATGATGTCGGGCGGTCCGGACGGCCGCTGACGCCCGGCGCACCGAAGCAGCTGACGTGACAGGTTCCTTTCGAATATTCGAAAGGACCCTGTTTTTTAGACAAGCGTATTTTCCGGCAAATTGAGCCCATACCAGGCTAATGACGCTTCGGTCGCGCGCGAGCTTTCAGCCTGCCGCCGCCGATCTCTGACTTTGCCAATATTTCCAGAGATCCGTGCTGTCGGTAACGAGACCCAGATGCAATGAAATGATCTTCAGCGCAGCTTCTTCAAGTTCTGGATCGGTACCCCTGACGAGATCCGCAAGAACGGTGACTCGGTAGCCGAGGTTGCTGGCATCGAACGCGCTATTCAGTACGCAGCAATCGGCCATGCACCCGGTGAATACAACGCGCTGCGTGCCGAGGTTTCGTAACAGAAAATCGAGGTCGGTCGGATAGAACGCCGAGAGGCGTTTTTTCCGGTCGACGATCAGATCACCGTCACGCACCTCAGTAGCGAATTTCGTCCATTTGCTACCTTCAAGAGCATGAGCGTCCGAATTCGGTATCGGGCCAACGTGCAGCGGGAATACCATTCGCCACGCGGACTTGACGCCGGCCACGTCATCGACGCCGTTCTTTCGAAGCTCGCTGCGAACGTGAATCACTGGAATGCCTAATGCACGTGCGGACCGATGGAAGGCGTCAACTTCCGGAACAATTTCACGCGCTCTGGGCGCGGGGCAGGGGCATTCGGGATCATCAGCGAGATGACCCTCATGAAGATCGATACAAATGACAGCAGTGCGCTGCAGCGAAGTGAACTCGTCGAAACCGGCGGGCAACTCGCGTCGTCGACCGTAGACATAGATATCCATACCCACACTCCTCGCTGAACGTTGCCCACGTATGAGGCAAAAAGCTCCTCACGATTGGTCTTGTCAATTTTAATCATGTAGAATAAGTTTGAACAACAATCAAAGTCCGGGATCCCAAAAAAGGAGAAGACGATGAAGTCGCTTCAGGGAATTTCGCTCTTTCTTACAGTTGCTGCAACGATTAGCGCGACGGCCGCAGCGGCAGAATTTACGCTCAAAGGGGCGATGAAGCCCGCCTGGATTTACCTCAACGCGAAGAATGACGGTGGCTGGCAGCAAGCCGTCGATGAGGCGCGGCTGAAGGTCGAAAAAGAGCTGAATGTCAAAATCCCCTTCGTCGAGAACGTACCCGACGAAGCGGCAAAGATCGAGCCGGCGGCCGAGCTCTACATCCAGCGCGGCTACAACGTCATTCTGGGCAGTTCCTTCGGATATTCGGATGCGTTCAAGGCGTTGGCTCAAAAGCATCCTGAGGTGGCTTTCATCGATATCTCGGGCACTCAGCATGGCCCGAACCTCGGGTCGGTGTACGGCAGAACCTATGAAAGCCAGTATCTGTGCGGCATGGCGGCGGGTGCCATGTCAAAGTCGGGCAAGATCGGTTTTGTTGCCGCTCATCCGTTAGGGCTGGTTAACTGGACGATCAACGCTTACGCTCTCGGTGCCCAAGCGGTGAATCCCAAGGCGACGGTGACCGCGGTGTTCACCGGCGCTTGGAACGATCCCGTCAAGGAACGTACAGCCGCCAAGGCCTTGATCGATCAAGGCGCTGACGTCCTTGGCCAGAATATCGACACGGCCACCACGCAGATCGTCGCGCAAGAGCGTGGCATCTACGGCACGGGACATAATCGCGATCTTCGTGAATTCGCACCGAAGGCGACGCTGTGCTCGTCCGTCTGGGTGTGGGACCGCTTCTTCGCGCCGGAACTCAAGAAGATCGCGGCAGGCAAATGGACTCCGGATCAATACGGCGACTTTCCCGGAATCAAGGGTGGCGGCACCGATATCGCTTGCTGCAATAGCGTCATGCCGAAAGACGTGGTCGAGAAGATAATGGCGACCCGCAAGGAAATCCTTGAAGGTAGACAGATCTTCAAAGGGCCTCTGCTCGATCGCGATGGGAAAGAACGGGTGGCAGACGGCAAGGTTCTCGGAGATGCCGATCTCTGGAAAATGGACTGGTACGTCAAGGGAGTCGTAACCCAGAATTGAGCAGCCTGCATCGGCGGTCATCGCTTTGAAAGCCGACTTAGCGCTTCAAATGACAGGTGTCCGGAAGAGCTTCGGCGCATTCCGGGCGCTTGATGATGCCAGCCTGGACGTGCGCTGGGGTGAGGTGCACGCGATCCTGGGTGAGAACGGTGCGGGCAAGTCGACATTGATGAACGTTGCGGCCGGGCTTTATTCGGCCGATGCCGGCACACTTCTCATCGATGGCGTGGCCTGTGTGTTTTCAGATCCGCGCGACGCCATCGCTCATGGCGTAGGAATGATTCATCAGCACTTCAAGCTGGTGAACCGGTTTAATGCCGTCGAGAATGTCATGCTTGCTAGTCCGCGCGGAAGCTACCGGCGCGGACTTGCCGAGGTCGGCCGCGACATCAAGCGGCATGCCGACGCGCTCGGCTTCTCCATCAATTTGGATCAGCCCGTCGGGTTGTTGTCGATTGCCGAACAGCAGCGAATCGAAATCGTCAAAGCGCTGGTCGCCGGAGCGCGAATTCTGATTCTTGATGAGCCGACGGCTGTGCTGGCGGACGACGAAGCGGCGAAGCTGTTGCAGACCGTCAACAATCTCGCCCGAAGCGGTATAGCGGCTGTGCTTGTCACCCATAAGCTGCGTGACGTTCAGGCGTTTTCGGACCGCGTTACCGTCATGCGGGCAGGGCACACCATCGCGACCCTGGATCCTCGTGCGATATCCAGCGACGAGCTTACAACGCTAGCTGTGGGTTCGAAGATCGTGCCTCCGAGCCGCAGAGGGCACACGTCTGGTACGGATCGCTTGATTGTGCGTGGATTGTCCTACGGCCCACAGCGACGTCCAAGACTTCATGACGTCAGTTTCAGTGTCCGTTCAGGTGAAATATACGGTATTGCCGGGGTTGGCGGTAATGGCCAAACAGAGCTTACCGATATTCTGGGAGGCGTTCGAAAGCCGGTTGCCGGCACCATCGAACTCATGCAGCCGTCGGGTGCTTGCGTCGATCTCACCTCAAGCGGGCCAAGAGGCCGCATTGATTCCGGGTTCGCGACAGTGCCCGCCGATCGTCACGGGCAAGCCATCGCGTCGTCGGTTTCGGTTGCGGAAAATTACGCAATCGCCCATGTACACAAGGGACGATTTGGCCCCTGGTGGTTCGTCAACCGCGCGTCGATCCGCGATGTAGCCAGCTCTGCCGTACGCGAAGCAGACGTGCAGGGTGTTCGGAGCGTCTTCCAGCGGATTGGCTTGCTCTCCGGCGGCAACACGCAGAAACTGGTGACGGCGCGTGAGTTTAGTCGGATGCCGTCGACTATTATTGTACATAGTCCAAGTAGGGGACTGGACGTGCGGGCATGCGCCGCGATTCACCATCGTCTGCTCGCCGCTCGCGACAATGGAGTCGCGGTCGTTCTTATCAGCGAAGATCTCGACGAGGTTCTGAGTCTATCCGATCGAATTGGCGTAATGACCGCCGGGAAGATTGTTGCCGAATTCGATGCTCCGGCCGATCGCCAGGCGATCGGCCGTGCGATGGTGGGCCATGCCTGATCAAATCACCGGCGCGATCATTCCGAACCCAAGCGCCGCACCTAACCCAGAAGTGAGACGCAGGCCGCGCCTGATCTTGGAGTTGCGGCTGGAAATGCCTTTCTGGGCTGGCGGTCTCATTAGCCTGTCGGCGGTGCTGCTCGGCCTGATCATATCCGCTGCAATCCTCGCATTGGCCGGTGTCGCGCCATCCAGCCTCTTGACCGAATTCGTAAGTGCCGTTGCCGATCCGCAGAGCCTTCGAGCCGTTTTAAACCAGTCGGCGCCGCTCATTCTGGTCGGGATCGCGGCGTCTATCGCATTTCGCGCGCGGTTCTGGAATCTAGGTCTGGAAGGGCAGATGATTATGGGCGGCATCGCAGCGACCGCCATTTCGCTGGGAAAAGTTGGATCGGACGATGCGCGCATCGGGCTGATGGCGTTGGCAGCGCTGGTCGCGGGAATGGCCTGGGTTGCCATCCCGTTGGTGCTAAAGGTGCTGCTGAGGATCAATGAGATCATTACGACGCTACTCCTCAATTATGTCGCGCAGTACGCCCTTTACGATCTGTTGTTTGGGGCATGGAAGGACCCGGCTGACTCGTTTCCCCATGCGGCGCCCTTTAGCGCAGCCGAGCGTCTGCCTGTCATAGCGGGCTGGCTGCAATACGGCATGGTCGTTGCACTTGTGATCGTGCTGCTTGCCTTCTGGCTGCTTCAAGTGAGTCGCGCAGGCTTTTATCTGCGCTTCATCCACGCAAACGCCGTCATGGCGGACCATATGGGAGTGCAAACGGTCCGTATCGTGGGGACGGTCGTACTGGCGTCGGGCGCGGTCGCGGGTTTAGCTGGCTTCGTTATTCCATCCGGCATGGAAGGTCGGCTCACCCAGGGCTTTTTTGAAGGTTACGGCTTCTCGGGCGTATTGATTGCATTTCTCGCGCAAAGCAATCCGTTGGCCGCGGGTATCGTTGCCGTTCTCGTCGCCACGCTCTTTGTCGTTGGGCAGAGCCTGCAGATTTTCTATCAGATACCCTTTGCTATGGTGCAGCTCATTCAGGCGATTATTGTGATGTGCGTTGCAGGGGCGGATTTCTTTGTCCGCCACCGCTTGATCCTTCAGCGCTGATGACCTGAGGACACCGATGCAGGATCTCCTTATCACGTGGATAGCGAGCATCCCGTCTCTCGCGCTGCCTTACGCATTGGCCTCAGTTGGATTGATCATAAGCGAACGTGCTGGCGTTTTGTCCCTTGGGGCAGAGGGCCTGATGCTGGTGGGGGCCCTCGCCGGCGTTGGTGCTTTTATATTGACCGATGGTTCGGGGCTGGTTGCAATGCTGGCCTCGATGGTTTCCGCCGGAATCGTATCGCTGCTCTTCGCGGGCCTTGTCGTGGCTCTGAGAGTGAATCAAGTGATCGCTGGCCTCGCAATCGTGTTCTTTTGCCAGGGATTGACCAACCTGATCGGCACACTGGTCAGCTGGCAGAACCAGGCGGTAGCAGGAATTCCAGTTCTGTCCCTCGGACCGTTGGCAGATCTGCCTATCGTCGGTCCTGTCCTCTTCAGGCACGATATACTTGTCTACCTGCTGGTTCCGATTTGTTGGGCCGTCCACTATTTCCTGACATCAACCGATGTTGGTTTGAGATTGCGTGCGGTCGGAGAAAATCCGGCGGCCGCCGACGCCGCAGGCATAAGCGTTATCGGCACGCGCGTCGCCGCCATTGCGGCAGGCGCAACCCTGATCGGTCTGGCTGGCGGCTATCTGTCCGTAGTCAGCGCAAAAATATGGATAGCCGGAATGACCAGCGGCCGCGGATGGATTGCGGTTGCTCTCGTCATCTTTGCGCGATGGAAGCCGATGCAAGCCTTGGCGGGCGCATTTCTCTTCGGTGGAATTGAGGCGCTCATTCCTCAACTCAATGCAGCCGGTGTAAAATTACCTCAATACTATCTTGTGATGACGCCTTATCTGGCGACGCTTGCCGTGATGATATGGCAGGCGCTTGGGACTCGGCCAGCGTCTGAGGCCCCCGCCGCGCTGGGCCAGCCTTACGTTCGGGAAGAACGAACTTGACGACTGTGTCAGAGAGAACGGCGACCGCATCGATATCTTGGGGATAGTCACAGAAAAGGCAAATCCGGCAGACGACGGGAGGAAATCGGATGGATCTTCAGCTCAAAGGCAAGACAGCCCTAGTTACCGGCGGCAGCGAAGGTATCGGCCGCGCGATCGCTGAGGTGCTGACAAAAGAGGGAGTGGACGTTTCGATTTGCGCCAGGCGAAAGGAGCCGCTCGAGGCGGTTGCCAGTGAACTCAGCAAAGCATCCGGACGCAAGGTGATCGCGATTCCGGCGGATCTGACCAAAGACGCCGATGCGGCCAACTTCGTTCGGACCAGCGCAGAAAAGCTCGGCCGCATCGATATCATGATCAATAACGCGGGCTCGGCTCCCGGGGGTGTCATTGAGACGCTTTCGGAAGACGATTGGAGCCAGGCGCTTCAACTCAAGTTCATGGGCTACGTTCGCTGCCTTCGCTACGCGCTTCCCATCATGGTCAAGCAGGGCGGTGGACGCGTGGTCAATCTGATCGGAAACGACGGCGTCAAGCCTTCCTATTGGGAGATCGCGCCGGGCGCGGCGAATGCAGCCGGTCAGAACCTGACAAAGTCGCTCGCCGGGCAGTACGGCAAGCACGCCATTTCCTTCGTGGCCGTCAACCCGGGGCCGGTTCGAACTGAGCGCTGGGACGGCCTTGTGAAGGCGATGTCGAGAGACATGAACATTTCCTACGCGGAAGCTGACAAGCTCGCTCCATCCGCCATTCCCATGGGGCGAATTGCAGAGCCGCTGGAAGTTGCCAACCTCGTCGCGATGCTGGCTTCGCCCTTGATGCATTATGTCAACGGAACCATGATCGAAATCGACGGCGGGCAGGATAAGGCCCTGATGGACCGCGTTCGCGATCGCTGATTTTGACGAAGCAGATCGTGGGCGGCGCCTAGCCGTCGAACCACGCGATCTGTCGGCTTGCAGGGGGGGGCAAATGGACGAGCCGCGACATCGGAACGTGGAAGAGGCTTTGGCAACTGAGGGCCGCGTCAGCAGGTCGAAGGAAATCCTGGAGCTTCGCTATGGCGTCGAAGACAGGCTACCGCTCCTGTCGTCGATATTGTTCGGCCTGCAGCATGTCCTGATCATGTTTTCAGCGATGGTGGCTACGCCTCTCGTTGTCGGCCAGATGCTGGACTTGTCCGCCGAGCTGCGCTCTGTGCTGTTTGCAGGTGTCATGCTCGGCTGCGGTGTCGGCACCTTGATCTCGGCACTCGGAGTGTCCTGGATCGGCGCCCGGCTACCTCTGTTGCTCGGCACCTACACCGTCTATATCGGCCCCATCGTCGCCATCGGCAAGACACAAGGCCTTGCAGCGGCCACGGCGGCGATGCTCATGGGCGGTCTGATGTTGATGATCATCAGTCCCATGATCGGCAAACTTCGCGCGCTGTTTCCGCCCGTGGTCGTCGGCATTATCCTGGTGGCGACCGGGCTGTCGCTGATGAAGATCGCTACGAATGTAGCACTCGGAACCAACACGCCATACTACGGCAAGCCGATAACGATCTTCTTCCTGATCGGCAGTGTCGTCCTGATCGGCGTGATCGCCAACTTGAAGAACAAGGTGATCAGGTCGCTGTCGGTTTTGATATCGGTGGCGATCCTGTATGCCGTGGGAATAGCGATGGGGCTCGCCAATCTGGACGCGGTCGACAGCGCACCCTGGTTCAGGCTGCCGACGTTTCTTCCTTACGGCCTCGATTGGCCCAATTCGGGCGGGCTGTACACGATTTTGATCGATCATCTTGTCGCGGCAATCTTCACGATGAGCATCACGCTGGCCTTATGCGCCATGCTGAGTATCGAGCAGCCGGCGGTAAGGGCTCGAGGCGCCGTCGCCGGCGATGGGCTGGGCTCCATCATAGCGGTGCTGTTCGGTGGCGTTTCCCTGATTTCATACGATCAGAATGTCGGAGCCATTTCCTTGACCGGCGTCGCCAGCCGTTTCGTCGTGGCCGCTGCCGGCGGGATTCTCATCGTCATGGCCTTCTTCCCCAAGCTTGGCGGAGCGGTCGGCATGATGCCACCGTTCCTGCTGGGGGGAGCGCTCCTGTTCATGTTCGGTATGATCGTCGTGGTCGGCGTCAAGATTCTTTCCACCACGCGGCTCAGTCAGCGCGATGTCCTTCTGATCGCGATTTCTGTCGGACTGAGCATGATCACCAACTTTGCGCCGGCATCGGTTTTCGAGACGCTGTCGCCATCAATCAGGATCATCGCGAGCGACGGCATGGTGGTCGGGACGTTAACCGTCGTCTTGCTGAACATGGCTTTGCCGTCGGAAGCCAAAGCTGCACGCAGCCTTTAAACGGAAGCAAAGATTTTAGCAGCGGGGAGGCCGCGTCAGCTGCGAAATCAAAATCATCGCCCTCGGGAGAAACGGACAAATCCATCTCGGTTCGGCATTCGCACCGCCGGCAGCGTCTGTGCATTCATCGTATCGTTCTCTCCGATCACGCCATTGAGCCGCAGGATGTAGGCGACGACGGCATATACCTCGTCATCCCTGAGCGATTTGGGTTCGTTTAGCGGCATGGCACGCCGCACGTAGTCAAAGACGGTCGTGGCGTAGGGCCAGAAACTGCCGACGGTCTTGACCGGCGTTTTGCCCGGTCCGAGCGATTCTTGGCCACCGACTAGTTGATCATTCGGCTTGCCCGCGCCTTTCTCGCCGTGACACGCGAGGCATTTGGCGAGATAGACCTGTTCGCCTTGCTGCGGAGTTCCGCTGCCGGGTGGCAGGCCTGCGCCGTCGGGACCGATACTGACGTCCCATGAGGCGATTTCCTCAGGGCTAGCGGTCTTTCCGAGATTGGGGCTTTCCGCCAGTGCAGCGCCATAGCCGACAACGAGGGCCGAACAGGCTGCAAGCAGCGCCTTACGCGTAGACATGTTTGACCTCGCCGCCTTGTGCTACGCCCCAGCTGGTAATTCCGTTGAAATGGTAATTGGCCCTGGCTCCACGATCGGCAATGAGCTTGGACCGCGACGGCTGCACGTATCCGGACTCGTCGGTCGCGCGGCTCTGGAGAGTCGCCGGGCCGCCATCCCACCGCCAGGGGGAGCGGAACCGGGTGACCGCCATCGGCAACACCGGCTCCTGGAGCGCCGCCAACGCCCAGCTAGCGCCGCCGTCAGCGGACACTTCGACCTTCGCGATCCGTCCGTAGCCGGACCAGGCGAGCCCTGTGATCTCGTACGGGCCCGGCACTCCCATCGTCAGGCCGGGTGATGGGCGCGTGATCACCGACTTGGCTTCTAGCGTAAAGCAGAACTGCAGCGATTTTCCATCGTTCAGCAGCATGGTGTATTTCGAGGTTTCGTCCTTGGTCATCGTTGGTCCTTCGGTCAGCTTGATGCGCCGAAGCCATTTGACATTCATATTGCCCTCATACCCCGGCAACAGCAGCCGCATCGGATAGCCGTTTGATGGCCGCACCGGTTCGCCGTTCTGGAAAATCGCGACGAGCGCGTCGTCCATAGCTTTTACAAGCGGCACGCTGCGGCTCATGCCGGATGCGTCGGCGCCTTCGGCAAGGATCCACTGCGCGCGTGGGTCGATGCCGGCTTCCTCTAAAAGCGTCGCCAGCCTTACGCCAGTCCATTCGGCACAGGACAACAGGCCATGGATTGGCTGGACGCCGAGCGGGGCCGGCTCTTTTTGATAGAGCAGGGCGCTGTTGCCGGCGCATTCGATGAATGCGATGCGGGACTCCATCGGGTAGCGCAGCAATGCGTCAAGCGTAAAGACGAGCGGGCGCTTGACGAGACCGTGGATCAGCAGCCGGTGCGCTTCGGGATTGATGTCTGGAATGCCGTTGTGGTGGCGCTCGAAATGAAGTCCGTTTGGCGTAATCGTGCCGTCGAGCAGATGATGCGGCGTGCGTGAGGCGCCGGTGCCAGTCGTCCCGGGCGCGCTCGCGAAAATCCGCGCAACCTTGCTGGTATATCTCGATGGTTGCCCATAGGGCGTAAAGGGTGAGCCGGGCATCTTCATCCACGGCTCGACCGGCAGCACCTCGGCCGCGCGCGCCTTGTCCGGCAATGCCGCGCTTCCGATCGCGGCGGCACCGCCGGTCAGAAAGAGACGGCGGTCAAGAATTCCGTTTCCGGCAACTTGTTCCGCCTCGCTCGGCACCGGCCGCTTGTTGTTGCGCATCGTCCCCTCCGAATTGACAAAATGATAAGTGCCGCTATTCCGGCCCAAGTCGTGAGCGGATGGCGTCGGCGATTGCATCGGGTGCCAGACCAGGTGGCAGGTAGCCGAGATAGTGGCCGTCCTTGCCGACGAGATAGATAAATCCCGTATGGTCGACGGAATAATCGCCCGGCGTCATGGCGTCATTTTTTACGAAGAACGTCCGGTAAGCGGTCGCCGTTTTACGGATATCGGCAAGCGGGCCGGTCAAACCGATCAAACGCGGGTGAAACGATGAGACGAAATCGGCAAGCCGTGCCGGTGTGTCGCGCTCCGGATCAACGGTGATGAACAACGGCTGCACTGCCTCCGCCGCCGTGCCAAGCTTGTCGAGCGCGAGCGAGATTGATTGGAGCTCGGTTGGGCACACGTCGGGACAGTAGGTATAGCCGAAATAAAGTACGACGAGCTTGCCGCGAAAATCCGCGTCGGTGCGGCGATGGCCGGTCTGATCGGTGAGTTCGAACGGACCACCGACCGGCGCGCGGCCCGACAGCAAGCCTTCGATCAGCTCCGTTGCCGAAGGTTCGACAGATTCGTTCGCGGCAATGGGCGCAGAGAAAAGAACGCACGCAAGCCCAAGCCAAATGCGCGATAGGTTTGACCTGCGCGCCATTGTGACGCTGGAACGCGCTTCTCCGCCGGACAACGCCAATCAGTTAACTCCCCAGAAAGGAACGCCTTCTCGCGAGAATCGCGAAAAGGCGTGTTGGTCGCGTTCAGCTTCGGCAGCCGGTCACTCGACGATCACCTGACCATACATCCACGGATGCGGCGTGCAGATGTAGTAATAGATGCCCGGCTTGTCGAACGTGACGGTCTTCGTCTCGCCCTTGGCCAGCGCGCCCGTGCTCCAGCTGTTCTGCTGCAATGCGCTCGCGTCGTGCGGAATGTCGCCGACGTTGGTGAAGCTCACCGTCGTGCCGCTCTTGATCCGGGTGCGGGCCGGAGAGAAGCTATACTCGGTGTTG